>Ga0272440_1002248_pt1 | contig 15185 bp, 13 predicted proteins | sample SSMMMBAug17_FD_192440 | JGI IMG/M metagenome (GOLD analysis project Ga0272440, IMG submission 192440) | Marine sediment archaeal communities from Little Sippewissett salt marsh, Falmouth, MA, United States - SSM-MMB-Aug17 | ecosystem: Environmental > Aquatic > Marine > Wetlands > Sediment ... | reverse complement strand
ATTAATTGATTTTCCTAATTGGGGATCCAGTTCGAAACTAGGATCATTGGATATGCACGCTAAATGTATAACTGCATCAATTCCTTTGAGATGATTTTCTAATAATTCTTCGTTTCGAATGTCTCCATTTATTTGAGTTAATCGTTTATTATCCTTAACTGCGTATAGTACGTCATCACCATATAAATACAAATCAACAACAGTCACTTGATATCCTTTTTCTAAAAGTTTTGGCACAAGCACTGCACCAACATACCCTGCTCCACCAGTAACAAGAATTCTTTTAAATTGTGTCATACTTTTTTCCTTTCAAATTGTCTCATAAGAAATTCATATTTAATCGTAATATAACGCACTTGCATATAATTGATTGCATTATGCTGATCAAAAGTCATTTCTCTTGTAATGACGTTCTAAATATAAATGATTAGCAATATGACTATCTGGGATGTCGGCAATCGATCCCAGATTAAGAAAATAGTCACTCTCAACAGTTTTGAAATTATTTTGACGGTTCTAATGAATTTTTTTTACCGGCATTTTATTCAAACATTGGTTTTCTTCTTCAACAACGGATGGCCTCCTATGATAAAAATAAATTACCGAGTAAAACCAATTTTTTCTTTGATCGCTTCAGGTAAATTATTCAATATCCTGGTATGTTCATTTAAAATGTCTATGATTATTTTTTCAGAATTCATTTGACGTTCAGAGAGTGCTTCATAACGTTCTGAGAGTTCTTCATGACGTTTTTCATGACGTTCGGATTGGCTGGCTAACTGGCTTAAGAAAGTTGCTTCAGTACGGGCTTGACGTTCAGAAATAGCTATCATTTGACTGCCTAATGCTGTCTGAGTATTTAACATATTCAACATTGCTTCCTCAAGTTTGCTGAATTTATTTTCCATTTTTCGTCTCCGATATTATATTTGTAAAAAATAATTATTCAACTTGCGAAATGAAAAATTTATAATATCAAACTGTTATATACTATGCTCAATATTATCGAGCAATAAAAAAAGTTTCAACTCTACGACTAAACTCGTAAATCGAAAATTATTCATTATATGCATTCTATTATGATTGACTTAATCAGTTATCCACCCTCCACCAATAATTTCCTGATTAAAATAAAAAACAGCGCCTTGGCCTGGTGTTATTGCCATTTGCGGTTTATGAAAAAAAACTGTTGCACGATGATTCCCCTCTGGGACAACAGTTGCGGTTTCTTCTTTTGATCGATATCGTACACGAACTTTACATTCTATTGATTGGGTCGGTGCAGGTTGAATCCAATTTATATTTTCTACATTACATTCATTTGCCATTAATTCTTCTTTTTGGCCAACAATTAACGTATTTTCTTTTTGATTCAAACTGATAACATAGTACGGGTGCGCTGCTGGACAATTTATGCCTTTGCGTTGACCAATTGTAAATTCATGAAGACCCTGGTGATAACCTATGATGTCTCCAAAAGTCGTTTTAATGGGACCAGGGCGTGAAATCACATAATTGTTTTGAATTAAAAACTCTTTGTAATTGTCATGATGAATAAAACAAATTTCCTGGCTCTCTTTGTGAACCGGTGGCGTTAAATTATGCGTTGAAGCTAATAGGTTAACCTCATTCTTGGTCATATGGGCTAAAGGAAAAATTGCCTGATGAAGTTGGGACTGTGTGAGCATTGAAAGGAAATAACTTTGATCTTTTTGTATATCTTTTCCTTTTAATAAATGATATCCAGCACTGTCCTTATGGATTCTTGCATAATGACCTGTTGCTAATTTATCGGCCCCCAATTCTTTTGCATGTTTTAATAATTCGCCGAACTTGATTTGTGCATTGCACATTAAACAAGGATTGGGCGTTTGACTTGTTAGATAACTTTTTACAAAATAATGAACAATATTGTCTTGAAAAACGTGATGAAGATCTACAATGATTAAAGGGATATCAAGCTTTAATAAAATTCGTTTCAATTCCTCCTGTGCCAGTATACATGATTTGGTTTCATATCCTGTTAGAAAGTGTAATGCCATTAACTGATGGCCTTGATTTTTTAATAACCAGGCTGATACCAAAGAGTCTATTCCACCACTGACCGCAATTGCTATCATTGATTTATCTCCACTATACATCTATACATCGTAATTGCCATTTGTAAACCAGATTCTTAATCCTTTATGATGGCATAAAATACTTAAATAACTTGCTAAAGTCTATTCCAGAAATTATTTCATTTTGATAGGCTTCAAAAAGAAGCTTTCGGCCTTCATTTAAATGCCTAGAGCTAATACCGTGTTTTTGAGATAAGCTGGCTTCTATAAATGCAGATAAGTGGTCACATGCAATAAGCAATTTAGCATCATCTTGAGTAAATTCTGTTTCTTTAAATCGAGCTTGAATCTCTTCTTTAGATAAATCTTTCATTTTAATAAAATATCTTAGTTCCTCATGCCACGAAAGAGGGATAAATGGAAGGATTTTTTCTTCAAGTAATAAATCTTCATAATCATGAAGCAAAGGCTTTATGCCCTCAACAGAACTTTTAATCGGTGAAATAATATCTCTTGTCATGATTTCTGGGAGATCATGAAATAATCCCCCAAAATAAATATTGACGATTCTTTCGTCTGTTGCATTGGTTTCAACTGCACAAATGTAGGCAATCATCGCAACAATTAACATATGACCCAGAACCGATGTTTTTGGTAATCGTGGAGAATTGGCCCAACGTTGTTGTAACCGAAGTTGACCACAAAAATTTATTAATTGATATGTTTTTCGTTTTAATAATATTTTTTGAACACCAATAAAATAAGAATGCTCTTCAATTTGATTTTCAATCTCTTCTTTTGTTCTTTCTATGTCATGGATAAAATGGTTATAAGGATAGATTAAATGAAATTCCCAATTGGTTGCGAGATAATGCGCAGCTTGAAGAATTCTTTTTTCAAGACTTCCCTGAGGGGTAGACATAAAATAATGTTGAAATTTTTGACTGAATTGACGTTCGACAGTTTCAATATCGTTGGATAACTTTTTAATTACCCAGGAATTCATCTCACGACCTTTGGTTTTCATTATTTTATGAAAAACAGAGGGCTTGATATCAGTTAATACAAGACGATGTAGAAATTCAAATAGCGCACCTTCAATTAATGCCAACCAATTGATTGTTGTTTTACGCTCTGTTTCTTCAAATTTTGCCAGGATATAAGCAATAATCATTTTATGCGCCTGCTTATCCAATTCAGTTAGCTCAACAGGACGCACATGATCATTCCACCTCTGAATAAAGGCCGCTTCAAAAAAATGTTCAATTAGACTGCCAGGAATCATTTGAACTCTCAAAAATACATTTTAGGCTCATAATAATAACATAATGAATTTATTCTTTATGTAATATAGATTTTTTATACAATTTTATTGATCGATCTTCAATTTGCATGGATTTATTGATATCTTTCATTTTGTCTTCATGAAATTTAACAGCTTCTTCATTATTCTCAAGTATATGAGGTGTGAGAAAAACAAATAAATTGGTTTTTTCTTGTTTATTATAAAATGTTTTAAATAACCAACTCAGCAATGGCACTTGACCTAAACATGGCAAACTGGATCGACTGACTGTTTTTTTATCATCAATCATTCCACTAATCACTATTGTTTGATTGTCTCTGACAAGAACTGTTGTTTTAGATGATCGCACTGTCGTTCTGGGTGCAAGAATATTTGCAATACTATCTTGCACAACGTCTTTTACTTCTTGCTCAACAACTAATCGAATATATCCATTATTATTAATTTGAGGTTTAACTTTTAACAAAACACCAACATCTTTGTATTCATAATTATTATAATCAATACTACTATCACTACTTCCAGAACGGGTAATATAAGGAATCGTTTCGCCAACCCGAATTTCAGCTTCTTCATTATCAGTGGTTAAAATTTGTGGCGTTGAAATAATATCAACATCATTATCATTTTTGACTGCATTCACTAACGCACTAATTGACGGAATTTGAATGCCTCCCACTGTGATTGTATCACCGACAACTCCAATTGTTGCATCACCAAATGATTGTAAATTCGTTGCATCCATAACAATGGGGGGACTCCCAAAAGATCCAAAAAAAGCACCTTTACTAAACGCGCCACCGCCACTACTATTATAGTCTTCCCCTACACGCCATTTAACGCCTATATCAATTGATTTATTGGTTGAGACTTCCATAATAACACATTCAATATAAACCATGGATCTTGGAATATCTAATTTTTTAATAACATCCTCAAGCACTAAATAATCATCGCGTTCAGCAGTAATTATCAAGCTATTCGTTGATTTATCCGCAGCGATGGCGACATCTTTTGAAATAATAGGCGCTTTGCCCTTGGAATCTTTGTCTTGTTTCCCTGGAAGGTCTTTTAATACTTTAACCAATTCCTCTGCTGTTGCGTGTTCAAGATAATAAACTCGAATTTTTCCTTCAGCTCTTGGGACTTCAGTATCTAACATGGCAATTAATTCTTTCACTTTAATTGTATCATCTTCACTGGCCAAAATAATAATACTATTTGTACGATCATCTGCAACAATATGGACTTGGTCATCTGTTTGCCCACGTCTTTTTTTGGTTGCTTTTCCAAAAATCGATGTTAATGTCTTGACCATATTTGATGCTGAATCTTGCTCAATGTGAATTAGAGATATTTGCTGCCCTACGCCTTCAACATCAATAACTGTTAAAATATGAAGTAAACGTTGAATATTGGACAGGACATCTGTCACAATCAACATATCTGTCTGAGGATAGGATAAAATTACGCTACTTTTTGATATTAAAGGAGAAAATAATTTTTTTACTTCCTCAGGTTCAGCGTAGTTTAAATGAATAATTTGTGTAATTACGCTATCGTCTGGATCTATGGCTTCTTCCCGCAATCTTGTTTCAATATTTTTAGTGCGGGCTTCAGTTGCAGGGATTACTTTTGTAACAGCACCCGCCTCAACTAATGCAAAGCCATGAACTTCTAAAACAGATTCAAAAACCTTAAAGGCTTCATTTACTGAAATTTTGGTCGGTGAAATAATAGATACTTTACCATTGACACGGCGATCTACAATGAAATTCTTTCCTGTTAATTCACTGATAAATTTAATAAAAACAGTAATATCAACATCGTTAAAGTCAATCGTAACATAACGTTCAGATTCTCTTTGTTTTTGTTTAGGGACATCGGGTGCTTGACCTGAGTGCCTAACAGGTCTTGATGCCGCACGATTTTGATCAGTAATACGTGCAGCATGTATTGTGATCAGTGGGTTAAAACAAAAAATTACCATACAAAGAAAAACAATGAACCATTTATTTGGTTTATTATGTTTGTTCATTTCGAATTTCCTGAAATAATGCTATTGAACTCGGTTAATTCATAAAGCGGTTGGAAATCACTATCTGACATAGCCCAATATCTTGCATCTTCTGATAGAGAAATCGCTCGTCTTAAATAATATAAGGCCTGAGGAATTTGTTGACGCTGACTAAACAAGCAGGCCATATTGTAATATGGATCTACATAGGCTGGCCGTTTATGAATTGCTTGCTCAAAATAAGCTTTAGCAGAGTCTAACCGCTTATTATTTAATTCTATAACCCCCATATTGTTATATGCAGGGGCCATATCCGGAGACAATTCAATACATTGTAAATAACATTGAATCGCCTCTTCATACTTATTATTCATTTGATGGGTTAATCCTTTATGGTATAATTCTGTTGACAATAAAAAAATATCTGTGGGTAATGTTACGTTAGAATGATTTTTTTGAGGTTGTTTTTCACCATCAAGCGATGATGTTTTTTCTGATTGATTCAAATCTAAAGGAACACTTAATGATATATATTTTTTGTCAACAAATGATTCCGGTTCAGATGGAATACTTGATTCTTTATCCTCCTTGAATGACATGTCTTTTTTTTCTTTATTAGAATGGAACCCTTTTTTTGTAATTAGTTGATCTTTAAGCTCATTGGTTTGATATTTAATGTGATTATCTTGATGCTCATTATCAGTATCAGTATTATATTGCGACTGCTGTGAATGGTTCCGCTCTCTTTTAGAATGAATTGGTTGGGTTGCTAAATCATCTTCAGGTTTAATTTGCGATGTAATTCGATCTTTTTTAGATAGCACGTTTATTTTTTCAGAATCATTATATGTGACATGTGCTTCTGCACCCTCATCTCGTTGATATATCATCATGGCAGCAACTGAGAAAAGTATTAGACAAAAGATAGATGCTTTCCATAAATACGTTAGCGTTTTATGCCCTGGCATTTGAGGGGCAGCACTTTTCGCAACGATTAACTCGTAGGATGATATTTTCCCAATACGTTCTTTATGTGCTTTTTGTAATGCTTCGTTGATATAGCTCATTACATTATCCCCAAAAATATAACATTTTTTAATTGTTTAAAATTGTTTAAAATTCTTAATTTTTGAAGTGGATAATTGATATAACGCCCATTTTGATTGAGGGCCAATAATACCATCCACTTTTAAGCCAAAATCTTTTTGAAGCCGTTTGATTGCATTCATTGTTTCTTTGTTATAAACACCAGTTATTTTTACTGTATACCCTGAATCATTTAATGTTTTTTGAACCCACATAATTTCAGGGGCACTCATTCCAACTTCCCAAGGTTCACCTAAAAAAAATGCTAAGGATTCCATATAAGCATTTTCATCAATAGGCTTGTATGATAAATCTTTTGGAATTTCTTTATCCATTGTTAACATTGATGTTGCGACATTATTCATCTGTTTATTTTCATTTTGCTCTTCATTTTGTTTTTCATTTTCAGATTTAGGTTCAGCTTGAACGACAACTGTTTTTTCTTTAGGATGCAATTTCGTTACCGATTGATTTGTTGTTTTTTCTATTCGATCATTTTTTTTATGGGGTTCATCGGTTACCGGTTGGTTTGATAATTTTTCTACCCCAGAATTCTCTTTATGGATGGGCGTTACTGCTTGATTTAATAATTTTTCTTTTCGAGCATTTTCATTATTGGGGGCATCATTAAGTGTCATGCTTGATTTTATACTGTCCTGCTTTGATAATTCTGTTTGAACCGTTGGTTTATTTATAGTCTTCTCAGATTCCTGCGAGGCAGGGGAGATATTTATTGCTTTTTGTATTGGCTTTTCATTCAAAAGACCTGAATCAGTTTGTTGCGTCAACTGGTTACTGTTTGATGCAGATTGTGACATCAATTGTGTTGATAATGACAGACCTTTTGTTTCAGATGCTTGAGTATGATCTGTTGATAATTTTTCAGATTGAGATAAATCATTTTGATCCTGGTCTATTTCCGTAATATTTGTTTCTGAGAAGTCTTCTCCTTCTTGTGTTTTAGTTGAATGAGATAAGACAAATTGTTCATTAGAAAGATTTAAGGGTAACAACTCATCAGACAGGTCAGCGTGTTTATTGTCAGCGTTAGGATTATCATCAATGATATTTTGAGATTCATTGGATTTTGCTAAAGACTCATTGAACTGATCAGATACATTTTTTTTCTCTTTCCCTTGATAGGTTTGTTGCGTTTGACGATCGATATTGGATGACTGGTTTGATTCATTTTTTTCTATAGCAGGCTTTATGGTCTGAGAATCATCATTCTTAAATTGAGCTTCATTCGTATTAATCTGTTCATGTGACAAGATTGTTTTGGAAGCGGCTTCATCTCTGGGCTGAATAACATTATGCTCATCGATTTTAGCTTGCATATTGGATTGATTGATAGGGTTTTCATGCGTAAGTTGAGGTTGTTTTTCAGAGATTCCAGAAGATGCAGGCATGGCATTATGAATGTTTGAATCCATACGCCATGATAGCATTAGAGAAATTTTGGAAACTGCTTTTGTTGAAAAAGCCATAATTGGATCCTTTAAAAAAAGACCTGCACCAAACGAAAGGATAATTAAAAATGGTACAATAAATGACAATTTTTTTCGTCTTGGAAATCCATAAATGCGCCATTTATAATATAAAGACATGCCCTGGACATTGTATGACGCTTTTTTCATGGTCGAGAGTTTAATTTTAAACTGATCTTTTGTGTACGCAATTAATAATGCCCTATCAGCAATAGCATTGATTAATCTGGGATTACCATGTGAATGATTGAATAACGCACTTTGTGCTGGTCGTGTAATTCGAACAGCCCCTTTTGCACCTGCGACAGTTAACCGATGATTAATATACGCAATGCTATCTTTTCTGTCCAATGAGTCCAGATGATATCGAACAGTAATACGATCATTCAATTGTTTTAATCCTGGCATAGCCAGTAATTCGTTAAATTCGTTTTGTCCAACAAATATAATTTGTAAAAGTTTATCTTGTTCTGTTTCTAAATTCGAAAGCATTCGAATTTGTTCAAGTACTTTTGGTGTCAGGTTTTGAGCTTCATCAAGAAATAATACTGCATTTCCGCCTGACCGATAATTATTGAGAAGAAATTCATTTAATTCATCAATACATTCCTTAGGACTCAGGGTATGATCTGATGAGATGCCAAATTCTTGATTAATTGTGTGAAGAATTTCTTTTTCAGAAATATATGCATTAAAAATCAAGGCACTTTTTACTGTTGGATCCAGGTCAGCGAGAAGTGCGCGGATTAAAGTTGTTTTTCCAGTACCAATGTCCCCTGTTATAACAATGAACCCTTTTCGCTCGTTTATACCATATCGTAAATGACTTAAAGCTTCCCGATGGCAACGGCTTAGAAAAAGATAGCGAGGATCAGGTGTTAAATTAAATGGATTCTCTTTTAGTCCGAAAAAAGTCGTGTACATGTCATTTTCACTTCATTTAATGAATTTATTCGAATAGTTATTATCTGACTCATATCAAACGATTTTCCAAAACAGTGATATTCATTTAATTGAATATTTTAAATTTTGAACTGCCCCCCTGCGTTTAACTTGCAAGGTTAAATCAGACACTGAATTTAACTGTTGATATAATGCCATGACATCATCCACAGTTTTAATAGATTTATCATTAACCCCTTGGATAATATCACCATTTTTGAGTCCCATTGTATAAAAAATAGAATTTCTACGAATATTATTCACACTGAGTCCATCTGGTCGACCGCGATTAAAGTGGGGTCGAATCCGAATTTGGGACATGAGTTGATTAATATTTTTCATTGAATTCTGTAATTCTGCTCGAGATAAAGTTACCATGTCTGGTTGTTGGGGCTCTTGTTTGCGGCTTGCAATATCTTTTCCTGATGATTGTGCTGCACTTAAAGCTTGATCATCAGCCATTGTCAGAATTTCCTTGCGATTATCAACTTCCAAAATAACACTTCCGCGTCGGATTTCAACAATCATTGCCCCTTGTATCGGATCACCTTCACGATATAAATCTTGATTACGTTTTTTTAAATCTTCTATTACAGCATGCGCATATTCTTTATCTCCTGCAATTGTTCCTAATAATTTAAGCTTTAACTCAGTTGGCTTAATCGGTTCTTCAACGACAACTGGTTTTTCTTCAACCTTTTCAACCTGTTCCATCGCTTTTGTTTTTGTTTTAAATAAGTTACGCTCTTGAATGACTGTATAGTTTGAAAATGGTAATTGCCTTTTGTTTTCTTCATAAAGTGGCTTTGATTTTTGAACAACCGGTTGTGTTTTAGTCATAACAGGCACATAGCTTTCAGCAACTTTATAAAAAGACACAACTACAAAATGGACAATCCCTGTTATAAATAATAAATATAGTATTGGAAAAAGGCGTTTCACGTTTATGATATCCTTAATTTAAATGCATCCTTTTTTTCATATCATGACTTATACTCATCGTTTAATCCATTCACACTATGATATGACTATATCATTCGCATATAGGGTCTTCCGATAGTCCCTGAAATACTCACCGGAATGCCATTTTTTAACATATCTGGCTTTAAAAAACTTGAAAATGGTAAATTTTTATTTTTATTCATAAATGCTTGAGATGGTTTTACTGTTCCTTTTAAATTCAGTAAACTATCATTAAAAGAAGGTTTCAAGGAAATCGCACCACTCATATTTCCCATTAAATCACCATTGATAATACATTTATCAATAGCAACTGTATAATTGTTATAGATTAATTTAACATGAATACTTTTAAATGAAATGGTTTTAATCATATTAAATACAGCTTGATTCAATTCAACCATAATATTTGATAATACAAGTTGTCCTTCTCCAGTGCCATGCAAAAGGTTATCTTTTAGACCAGTCAGTTGAAATGACCCTTCCAAATCAGCATCTATTTTTTGATTAATCTCCAATAATTGAGTAACTTCAGATAATTTAATATCGTGCCATTGAATATCAATAATTAGAGGGATTCCTTCTTTTTGTCTTTCAATAGCAATAAATCCATCAAATGTACCGCCATAGGCATCACAATTATAATTAATAATTGGACGGCCTGTGATGAGTGACACAGGATTGGGTTGAATTTTAAGTTGGTTTGCATCAATAATTTTGCGTTTTTTATTTTCAACCTGAAAATTGTAAACAGCAAGACCAGGAGGAAAAATAGGTTGAATTGCTCCAATGGAAAACGATAAATCAGGCATGGAGCGTTTCAAATGACCCGAAACCAATTCAGCCGCTTTATCCGCAGGAAAATAATAGTACAAAAAAAAGATTGTAATAATTAATGTATATAATGCATATCCAAGAATTTTTTTCATAAGCTTTTATTGTTTTTATGTTTCTAATGTTACAACCATTAATGACACATTAATATAACCGACATTTTTTTTATCATCATTAATAATGACTTTACGAATAGTTACGCTATTATTTGAGGACTCAATTTTATATAAAAATGGTACAAGTTGTTCTAATGTTACATCTTTTAATTTCATTTCTACACTTGAAATTTTATATTGGCTTTCTTTATCCTTTGAAGACGACACATCTTGCATTTTTTCGACATGCCCTTTTAGGCCAGATTCATTAGCAAGACGGTCTAAAAATGAATATAATCTAAAATTTTTTTGACGTTGAGAAATTTTAACTTTTGCTTCAGCCGCTCGTTGCTGAACATCATCAAATTCTGCCTTTAATAGATTGATATCATTCAATATTTTTGTTTTCAGAACAATATTTTGATTAAGAGTTTTTCGTTTTTCAATCAATGGAAATACTAAAAAATGCAAAACAACATAAACAGATATCGTCAAAACGCATAAAATCACATATATTTTTTCACGTTTAGCGAGTTTCATTATTCCTGATTATCCTTTTTTTGTTCATTAAGTTCCACTTTGAGTTTAAATTGAATTCTTCCGGACCGATCTTTTTTTGAGGAAGATACAATGACTTTTTTAAATTCATTGACAGCTTCTAAATTATTTTTGATTTCATCAACAGAATTAAATGTATCTGTGTCGCCTGAAATGAGGATGTCGTCTAATTCTGAGGAAAATCGAGTAAATTGAACATCAATATTATTAGGGATTTGATCACTGATTGATTTTAATAAATCAATAACTTGGAGTTGTGATACTTTTTCACCTGGAACCATAAAGGACTGTTTTAAAGATTCAATCTCTTCACGAATTTGAAGTAAGGGATCTTTGATTGTAACACCTGGCAAGGCTTTTTGAAAGATCACCCTGACTTGTTGCGTTAAGTCAGCTTCTTTTTTTTGCAAATAATATGTGTCAATAAAGAAATTTCCTCCGGCTGCCAAACCTAACATGCATAAACCAAATGCAGTATTCACAATCTCTGATTTATATTCTATCCATTGGCTATGAATTTCAAAGGGCCCTTGACGAAGATCAATTAATTTTTGAGAAGAATGTTGGTGTAATGTTAATGCAAGGGCTTCATTTATTTCATGGGGATTCATATCTTGTTCTTGCTGTTTATCCAACTTTAAGCGTGGCATTTGAGTTAAACTAATTGGAAAAACAGGCAATTCCAAAGACTTTGACAATTCATTTTGGATGTCTTCCGAAAAACAAGTGCCTGTTAAAAAAACTGTTTCAAAAAAATAGGTCGAATAAGACATTTCTTGAAATAACATGAGGGATTGCATCACAAATTCATTCACAAACATATTAAAAGTATGATGTGTTGGGATTTCAACACAGCGTATCAGATGAATCTGCTTGGAGACAACAAATGCGATTATAATTTTTTCAGGTTCAATGGTAATACAAATAAAATTTTCAGGTGTACCAGGTATTTCTAATATACAAAAAGGCAACGCAAATCCTTCAACTGTAACAATCTCAGGTTCCATTTTTACTTCAGTCAACCTATCCCAATATAATTGCATATCATCAATTTTAGTAGCAGCAACAATTAGTTTTGTCATTTCTCCCTTTTCAACAATATGAAAATCAAATATTAAATCATCAATTGGACATATTAAACTGGGTTCAAGTTCAAAGGGAAGAATTTGCCGGATTTTTTTTTGGTCTTTAAAGGGCACAGATATATTTCTAAAAAACATGTTTTCTGATGGAAAGGATGAAATTATCGTTGCGCCTGAGATATCCATTTGTTCCTTGAGGGATTGAATAGCTGTTTCCCAGCCATTATTTTCCTCAGTTTGTTCAATTGGAATCTGAACGTGAGAAATCAATTGGTTACTTTTAAAACCACTCTTAATCATCACCGCACGAATGGTATCTTTTTTTATGTCCAATCCGAGTATCTTATCAGGCATATGTATTAGCTATTATTATCTTTATTGTGTTAATCATATATAAAACCCAAAAATTGCAATCGACATCTTTAAATTTCTGGTAACACCTTGTTATCTATAAAAATGTCTCAATGAATGAATTCATTGAGGCATTTTTATAGATAACAAGGTGTTACCAGAAATTTAAAGATGTCGATTGCAATTTTTAAATAAAATGAATTGAGTGTAACCAAATAGAATGGATGCTGGGTACATGACCTTTTTCATTGATATAAATAGATGTATTTAGTCTATTGACATCAATGAAAAAGGTCATGTACCCAAGAATTCAGTCCATTTGGTTACACTCAAATGAATAATTTAATGATATATTATAAATAATTGATATTTTTCAATTGTCAAATTAATTCTTAAACGTTAACTTACATCCTCCCATGTCAAAATGATGCATCGCCATTTATTTTTTACTTTTTCCCTTTTAACAACCGCAGAAATTGTTTTCGTAATACCTGATTTGGTGGCAGTTGAAACGATACGAAAATAGCCCACAGTTTTCATTTGGTCTGCAGGCATAATAATTTTTTTTAATGCATTTTCCGCGCCGTACCCTTCTTCATTCAAAGCCATAACATACCAATCATTATTATCAATACTATTTTTAAAATTTTCATCTTCTTTTTCAAGTCTGTACGAATGAATAATTTGTGCTTTTTCAAATCGATCCAAGTCTTCTTCTGGAAATAACAATGTTAATACAGGAACATCTGCAGAACGAATATTAATCAGGCCAGTGTAATTAATTTTATCTTTACTGATTTGAGCGCCATATATTGTTGCATTATTGCGATATTGAATACAATCTGCAATTGATGACGTAAATCCTTTTACATCAAATAGTTCATCAATACTTTTAAAAAAACCATTTCTACACTTTTTGGGGATATCCATGCTTTCATAGTATGATTTTTCAGCGCCAGATGGCCTTTCATCATCATTTTCATCGAGCCAATCAGCAACAGATTGAATAATACTGCGTGTTTCATTAATTTGATTTTCATCACCATGTTTTTCAACACATGTTCTTAAAGCTCTATCCCACAAAAGTTCTTGATCAGGATCAAGGGTATTTGGCGGTTTAATGAGTGCATTAATTTGTAATTTTCCTAATTCGTCTTTGATTGATAAGCTTTTGGGTACCTCAAATTGAGATCCAATTTCAGTTAAAATTTCAGCAATAAATTCTGGGTCTTCACAAATATTTCTCAATGAATCTGGGGAAGTATTCGGTGCATCTTCAATTAGAATATTCATTGCAATTCTTATTCCGAATTTAGCAATATAAGTTGCAGAATGTCGATGTCGTGTTGTTGCCATTGATTCAACAGTTCGAAAGGCATTTTTATTTGCCTCAATTACAACAGGCACCATAATACTTACCAACGCAATAGATACAAATAAAGCAATCCCTCTATTGTTATATATCAATGATTTAAATATATTACTATGTATATTTTTTTTTTGTTTCATCATTCTTTTTTAGGTCTATACATAAATAAAGTCGCGCGTGTTTGAAACACGACTGTTTTTTCTTCTTCGAATTTAGGGTCTCTTAATTCTAATCGAACTCTTATGGCTTTGGGTGTTGCATAATCATAACTATCTGATTGTGAGTCCCATTGGTCATGCCCTTCGTCTTCTTCATCAAAAAATTCTAATTGAAAAGATTTTACCCATTCACAAATCGTCACATCTGATTTTTTTCGTTCGAAATCGGTTTCAAAAAAAGTTCGATCTGCTCGTTTTAACACAACATTTTCAAACTCAATATCTTCTTCCTCATCTAAAACTTCGGGGTAATAAATTATGTGCGCAATACCAGCTTTTCGTTCTTCACCATATTTAGGGACATGCGCCCACGTGGCAAATTGAAGCGACGTAAACGAACCGCCTTGAATTGATTCAGAAGAACTCACAATTTTATAAGGGTCATCATCTTCCTCTGCGTCTCCAATCTTTGGTTCTTTCCAGACTGGCGGTGTAGAAACATATATGGATTCTAAATCCATTAATATCCGTTCCATACATTTTCGTGCCATTTTATAAATACGAGCATCATCCTCGGTGCTTTTAATGGTTTGAAATACATTAATGTAAGCACCAAACATCGTTGACATCACAATGGCAAACAAAAAAACAGCGATCAGAATTTCCAAAAGTGTAAACCCCGATCTATTCTTAATCACACGCGATAATCCTTTCCAAAAAGCAAAATAATTATATGGTTATAAAACAAATATATGAAGAATATGAAGACAGGGCATTATGTTTCAATTTCAGGCGGAATTCCTTTTTCATTCATTATTTGTAATAATCGTTTAATTTCATTTTCAGCCTGTTCTCTATTTATTTTTTCTGATTCAGCTTT
>Ga0272440_1002247_pt1 | contig 15187 bp, 13 predicted proteins | sample SSMMMBAug17_FD_192440 | JGI IMG/M metagenome (GOLD analysis project Ga0272440, IMG submission 192440) | Marine sediment archaeal communities from Little Sippewissett salt marsh, Falmouth, MA, United States - SSM-MMB-Aug17 | ecosystem: Environmental > Aquatic > Marine > Wetlands > Sediment ... | reverse complement strand
AATGACCTGGGGCTAACGCCCCAGTCTACAAAGATTCCGCCCCTATCGGGGCTAAGAAAAGAGTGTGGACTTATTTTTCAGAAACTTCTTATGGGGCCAAGATACATTCCCACGCAAAGCGTGGGAATGAGAGGGCAATAAACATGCCAGGAAAAGCCATAGCTAAACGATAATAAAAATGAAACTAACTCCATACATTGCTCTTATTTCAAGCATAAAACAAAAAAAGGGAATTGTAATTCAAATTACAATTCCCTTTTTTTATGGTTTTCTAATTTTTTTTGGAAAAATTAGAATTTGTATTTCATGTCAATATGGTACATTGACATATTTCGTTGATCAGTTTTGCGCAATCCATCTTCAGTATATATTGCTTCATCAGTTAAAGGCTCATACAAATAAGCTGTAAGTTCTGTACTAAAGTGTTTCGTAATTTTGTATCCTAGTGCAACTACTGCACCTTTTACATTAACACCATCATTTAAGGATGATCCAAAATCTGCATTTTTCAAATCTGGTATACATGAATCTGCACCTACTTGAGCATAGGACAATTTAAAAGAAGCTTTGTTTATCTTGGCTTTGACACCTAAAACCCATCCCATATTTTCACTATCTGGTTCTAAATCGCCAGGTAGATATCCTTCACCTTTGTCTCCATCGGCTCCAATATTAGTAAACAACTGAATATAGGGGGAAATTTTTACTTTTTTATCCACTGCAATATCAACTTTTCCATACAAATCAATTATATTGTATTTATACTCTGTTGAGTCATCCCACGAAACAGGGATTTTACGATCATCTGCATCAAGAATATAGTCTCCATTTGCATCTTTTAGATATTCAAAATCATATGGTGGACCTCCATCATCCAAAAAAGGAGTATTATTGTAAAAGTACCCTGTGAGTGCGCCTAAAAAAGATATATTTCCATTTTTAATTTTAGCACCTGCCTGGAGAGCAGTCATCATTCCAAGGTCATTATCATTCTGAATAAAATCATATACACCTAGCGTAACAAATGCCATTCCAAAATCTGCATGCCCGGTAAAACCCGCAGGACGAACATCACTATCCCAAAGCAGCCAGCTTGTTTGAAATGGATTTTTTTGTTGACCAAGGATAATATTGGCTTTTTTTAGGCCGGCAATATTTAGAGAATGCTTCGCATAAGCATAGTCCAAACGCAAGTCACCACTATCAAAAGTTTCTGATTTCTTTGCACTTTCTCGATATGACCATGTATCATTTGTACTTGTGCTACTGTGTTTTCCTGTACATAAACCAGCTCCAACTTCCCATTTTTCATCTGGTGCTTTCCAAAATGCTCCCAACCGAAACCTACTTCTCAGACGATCTTTCGGGTTATTAGTGTCCTCTGTTCCGGGGGCATTATTTGCATCTTTATCTTGGTCATGCCTTTCAAACCGAACCCGCAAATCCCCTTTCAACTTCAAAGAATCAATATGTTTTGCTAATTTTAATTCCGCCATTGCCATCCCCGGAATAAGGCAAGCAGCCAAAATCAGGGCAACAATGATTTTCATTCTTTTCATATAATCCTCCTAAAATAAAAGTTTATATTAACAAATGTGTCTGTCAAAAAATTATTAATAAAGTCCAACATAGCCAGATTCACTAACCAATTTTTGGCCTTTATCTGGATGCAGCAGATAATTTAAGAACAGTACAGCTTCTCCTTCTGGCCAACCCTGTGTAAACATGAACAGTGGGCGGCTGACAGGAAATGTGCCATCCAGCGTTGTTTCATTAGAACCGACAATGCCGTTTACTTTAACCGGTTTAACTGTTTTTTCCATGTAACCGATACCAATGTAACCGATGGCATTTTTGTTCTTTGCAACAACCTGTGCTACAGCACCATTTGAGGCCTGAAGCAATGCACCTGGAAATACTCTTTCCTTTTTCATGACCTTTTTCTCCCATACTTCATATGTTCCAGATGAAGTATCACGAGAAACAACCGAAATTCTTCGATTGGGTCCGCCCACATCTTTCCAGTTGGTAACTTTTCCCTGGTAGATCTTTTTCAGTTGATCCAGAGTCAAGTTTTCCACTGAATTTGATGGATGAACAACCGGTATAATACAGTCATAAGCAACGCGGAAAGGTACAGGATATACCCCTTTTTTCATCGCCAGTTTAATCTCTTTTTTCTTGATGAAACGAGAACTGTTGGCAATGTCTGTGCTGCCATCGATAATAGCCTTGATACCATTACCAGAACCACCGCCGGAGATGGAAATTTTGGCACTTGGATTATCTTTCATGTAGGCTTCAGCAACTTTTTGTGCAATGGGCAATACTGTTGTTGAGCCCTTGATTACCAATTTTCCTGCCAAAGCAAAGGTTGATGTAAACAAAAAAGATACGATTGTTAAAGTAAAAATTAATCTTTTCATAAAAAAATTCCTCCTGATTATTCTTGATAATTATTTGATCTGACGATCAGATTCAAACTAAATTTAGCGAAATATAGTCAGACTATGTTATGCCTGTGTTAATGTGGAATGGTTATTTCGTTAATCTTTGCGGTGATCAATGTAGTAGCTGCTGCCTTTCAATTTTTTGGCCTTTTTCTTTATTTCAGACGCCACCGATGCAACATGGCCATAGGAATTAAATATCCGCTCACGCGTTGAGACAACAGCAATGGAAAGAGAGAGGATATTGAATGTACGAACGTTTCCCTGTCTGTCTTTACTTTCATAGCATCCCAAAGCACAGATTTCTTCGGAATGAAACGACTGGACGCCTTCATCAAATTCTTTCACAATTGTCTGACATAAGGCTTCGATCCCCTGTGCTCGCGTCACAGCAATAAAATCATCTCCCCCCACATGACCCACAAAACTCCTGGGATCCCATTCTATTATCACTTTCTTGAGCAAGGTTCCCAAAAATTGAAGCACACAATCGCCTTGCTCAAAGCCAAAATTGTCATTGAATGGCTTGAAATGATCCAGATCAAAATACATGATTGCAAATACCTGGTTTTTATTCAAACGATTCTCAATATTGTCCTTGATCAGCATATTTCCTGGCAAACCTGTCAGGGGATTGGCCTGTTGGGCCAGTTTAATTTTTTGCTCGGTGATACGCTCCAGAATATGATGAATTTTTACAATACCGACATACACACCATTTTTTGTAACAATAACAGCATCATAAATTGTTCGTTCGTCTCTGTTCAGCACGCGCTGTGCCACTTCTTCCAATGGAATGTTGTCTTCAAAGATAAGGGCGGGCTCAGTAAAGGTTCTGATATATTTGCGGGCAAAAAGATCATACCCAAATTTTTGTCCCAGGCGGTAAAACAGTTCGCGTTTATTGACAATGCCCATGGGTTTGTTTTCATTCAAGACCGGAATGGTTGTCAATGTCTGGTTTTTTTTGAAACGCTCGGATACGTCGCTAACAGTTTCACTGAGCTGAATTGGTTCCACATAAGCGCTCAATGCCCCAATGGATGTATTGGAAAGACTGTTGTTTGGTGAACTTCTTTTTTGATTGCGCGTTTCAATCATTTCATAAGCCTTTGGATCACAATCAGAAAGTGTTTGCTCAGGGCGTCCCAAAAAGAATCCCTGGGCCAGATCCACATTCATATCAATAATCACTTCAAGTTCTTCAGGTTTTTCAACGCACTCTGCAGACACCAACGCATTGACATCATGGCAAAAGGTGACCAGCGCCTTGAGTAAACGTTGCTTTTTGATGGATCGATGGATATTGGAAATCATAAAGCCATCAATTTTCACCATGTATGGCTCAATTTGCGCCAGCATTTTTAAGTCTGAAAATCCGGCTCCCAGGTCATCGATTGCAATTCGGAATCCTTGGGCACGATAATAGTCAACCGTCTGAATAAATAATGCATAATCATTGATATAGTATCGTTCAGTCAACTCCAGAATAATATTGCTTTTAACTTTGTCCAAATCGCGAATTAAAGCAGCGGTTACCCCTCTGGTATGATTCGTGGCCTTGAGAACAGATGGGCAGACATTCAGGGCCAAATAGCCGGTAAGGTTCAACTCATTGGCTTTTCGAAGGGCTTTTTCTCTGCATATTTCTTCCAGCCGGGCGGTCTGGTCATGTCTTTGGGCGGTTGTAAACAAATCTTCGGGGCTTTGAATAACAGAATGATCCTCGATTCGGCTCAATGCCTCGTAACCAAAAACATGGCCGGATTTTAAATCGATAATGGGTTGAAAGACCGGATAGATGCGTTTATTATCCAGGATATCGCTCATATGCTTAAATGTTTTGGTTTTTACATTGATTTCAGATGGCGTATGGCTTTGCTGTGACATAAATGACACTCCTGATTTTGAAAAATTTTGAAAATATTGGGTAAAAATTTTCATTGCGGTCCTCCATTGATTGTTTTCTTCTTTCATGGGTTTTTTCTCTTTTTTACTGTTTGAGGGCCTTCCTGAACATTGAGTGTTTAACCAATCAGGATAATAAAAGTGCTCCCTTTTCCAAGCTTGCTTTCAACTTTTACAGAACCGCCATGAGCCTGAACAATATGCTTGACAATTGCAAGTCCAAGGCCAGTGCCGCCCACTTTTCGACTGCGCGCCTTGTCTACCCGATAAAAACGTTCAAACAGTCGCTTGATATGTTCTTTGGCAATACCCGGGCCATAGTCTCTGATTTTTATGGTCAGTTTATTCGCAACCAGTTTGGCTTCGATATCCACGGATGATTCTTTTTCGCTATACTTGATTGCATTATCCAAAAGATTGACCACCGCATGTTCTAACAATGCAATATTAATCCGAAACGTTAGATGGTCATCACAGTTTAAATTAATTTTAATGTTTTTCTTGTCAGCTTCCAGTTGACAGACCTGAACCGCTGAATTAATTACATCTTTTACACTTCCCTGTTCGCGATCCAGCTCTCTTTTCACGCCATTTTGTTCAATTCGTGCCAGCTGGAGCAAATCATCAATAACTGCTGTCAACCGCTGAACATGTTTGTCAATAATTTTTAAAAATCGTTCCCTTTCCTCTGGGTGTTGACTGGCACCAGACATCAGCGTTTCAACAAATCCTTTGATAGATGTCAATGGTGTTCGAATTTCGTGGGATACATTGGCCACAAAATCGCGGCGGACATTTTCCAGATGGCGTAACTGGGTAACATCGTTTAAAACCAGCAACACACCGATCGTGCGTTTGGAAACATCGAAAAGGGGAGAACAACTGACATTGATAATTCGCTCACTGACCAATCGAATATCTCCTTGTTGAATTTTCCCGCTTTTCAAGGTGAGTTTCACAAAATCATGTACAATCGAATTTCGAACCTTTTCCTGAATGTGACGGTCAATAAAGTCATTTGTTTTTTTCGAGGCCCCCAGCATCCGCATAGCAGAACGATTGATATTCATTATCCGCTCATCTGGGTCCACTGCAATAACGCCCTCAAGCATACTGGTTAAAATAGCTTCAATTTCGTTTTGTTGGCGTGTAACTGTTTTTATTCGATCTTCAAGATGCACGGCCATTTGATTCATGGCATCAACCAGGCTGGCAAATTCTTTTGTGGATGGTGTATGCAACTTATACGTGAAGTCGCCCTGGGCATACTTTTCAGCCCCGGTTTTCATTTCTTCGATGGGACGACTAATCCGACGTGAAATGTATAAGCATATCAATGAAGAAAAAATAGCAATGAGCATTCCGCCTGCAAATATTTTTAGCTCCATTGCTTGCAGGCTTTCTTCAATAAACGTCAATGGAATACCGGTTCGGATGATGGCATCAATCTGGCCATTCTTTTTGAGTGGAATGGCAACATACATCATGTTCTGACTATTTTGTTGTCCTGTTCTGAAAGCAATACCAATGTCGCCATTTGCGGCCTTGACTATTTCCGATCGGTCAGCTTTGCTGTCCATCCCTTTGGGGTCTTCCTCAGAGTCTCCAATGACGCGCCCTTGCGGAAGTAAAATTGTAATTCTGATGGTAACATCGTCGCTAATTGATTTACATATTTTATCGATTGATTCTGTATCTAATGGTGTGAGATGTTGATAGATTTCATGTTCGAGAAGATGTCCCTGGTTTTGCAGGTAAACGATGGCCTGGTCCACAAAAAAGCTTTTCAACGATGTCATTGCATACCAGCCCACAGCAAAAAGAGACAATATGATGATAATCAGGTAAGATGGATAAAGGTGCCAGATGAGTTTGACTTTTTTTTTCATATTTTTTCTTTAAACTTATAGCCGACTCCCCTGACAGTTTCGATATAACTGCCATATTCGCCCAGTTTTTTTCGCAAACCAACAATTTGTGTATCGACACTGCGGTCTGTAACCGGATAGTCATCACCGCGAATCGCATCGACAATTTGTGTTCGTGTAAAAACCCATCCCGGACGTGCGGCCAGATAAGCCAGAATTTGAAATTGCGAATAGGTTAAATCAACCGGTTCGTCTTTTATCAAAACACTGCGCATGCCAATGTGAATGGTGATGTCATGAATCTGGATAAATTCAGCATTTTCGGCATCACCCTGCCTTTCAAGTCTGCGCAAAACAGCTTTTAAACGCGCCACAACTACCCTTGGACTAAAAGGTTTGGTGATATAGTCATCGGCCCCGATTTCGAGACCGGTGACCACATCGGCTTCCTCACCTTTGGCAGTCACCATAATTACTGGAATATTTGTGGTTTTGTCATTTTTTTTCAGGCGCCTGGCGACCTCAAGACCATCAATCCCTGGTAGCATGAGGTCAAGCAAGACCAAGTCCGGTGATTCAGCAACAGCTTTTTTCATTGCCTCCTCACCGGACATTGCACAAATAACGACAAAGCCTTCTCTTGTCAGGTTGTATTGAAGCAGTTCAAGAATATCTTCATCATCATCCACAACAAGAATTGTTTGTTTAGCCATTTTACTCTTCCCGTTTTTTTGCCGCCCCATGGCGAACAATTTCGCCTTCAATCATGTAAATAACTTCCTCGGAAATATTCGTACAGTGATCAGCAAGACGTTCCAGGTGTCTGGAGATCAAGAAAAAATTGATTAAATAACTCAATTGTTCAGGGTTTTCTTTCATTGTTTTCTTGATAGAATTATAGGCATCACTCTTGATTTGATCGACAGCATCATCCATCTGGCAGACCTGAATGGCTGTATCAATATCCAGGTTAACCAGGGCATCCAGACTTGATTTGAGCATATACTCAACTTTTTCAATCATTTGCGTGTAATCAAAAAAGAATTTATGCCCATTCAATGTATCTTTGGACATGGTCAAAATACGCTGGGCTATATTGACTGCCTGATCTCCAATTCGTTCCATGTCGTTTGTAATTTTGATGACTGCGATCAAAAAACGTAAATCGACCGCAACTGGTTGATAAAGGGCCAACAGTTTAAGGCATTCTTCTTCGATTTCAACTTCAGCCTGATCAATCTCCTGGTCCTGCTTAATTAGCAATGCTGCAACTTCAGCGTCACAGGGGGAAATGGCACTGGTTGCACGATGGACACGATCTTCGATTTTCGCTCCCAGGGTAAGCACCATTTTTTTGATTTTGTCAATTTCGTTACGAAAACGTTTTGTCATTGTTTTCATTCCTTTCTTGTTTGTTCGGTTAGAAGTTAGAATGAATCACTTTAACCAAAACGTCCGGTAATATAATCCTCTGTTTGTTTTAGCTCGGGCTTGGTAAACAGGGTATCTGTGTTGTTCACCTCAATCAATTGTCCCATATAGAAAAATGCGGTCATATCTGATACACGGGCCGCCTGCTGCATATTGTGGGTAACAATGACAATGGTAAATGATTCTTTGAGTTGTCGGATCAATTCTTCAATCTTTTGCGTTGCAATGGGATCCAGTGCTGATGCCGGTTCATCCATTAAAAGTACCTCAGGGTCAACTGCCAGGGCCCTTGCAATACAAAGACGCTGTTGCTGTCCACCCGACAAGCCCAATGCTGAGTCATGGAGTCTGTCCTTGACTTCATCCCAGATGGCACTTTGTTTCAGGCTGGACTCGACGCGCTCTTCAATCAAGCTTTTATCTTTGATGCCATTAACCCGCATACCATAAGCAACATTTTCAAAAATGGTTTTGGGAAATGGGTTGGGTTTCTGGAAAACCATGCCAACGCGGCGTCGCAAAAGAACGACATCGATATTGGTTTTGTAAATATCTTCGGTATCCAGAAGAATATCACCCTCAACCCGGCTGATTGGAATCAAGTCATTCATTCGATTCAAACATCTTAAGAAGGTACTCTTACCACATCCTGATGGTCCAATCAAGGCGGTCACCTGGTTTTTATACATTTCTAATGAAATGTCATGCAAGGCGTGAAACGAACCATAAAAAAAGTTCAGTTTCTGCGATGACATTTTCACAACGTTTTTATCACTCATAATGATATTCCTCTAACTCAATTGTTTTCTGAGCTTTGCTCTATATAGAATTGCGGCAAGGTTCATACCCAGAACAAGTGCAATTAGAACAATGGCTGTTCCATATTGCAAAGGCCGCGTGGCTTCAATTTCAGTACCGGCAGTCGCCAATACATATATATGATAGGGCAACGCCATTATTTCATCAAATGGACTTGATGGTAAATATGGCGTATAAAATACTGCCGCGGTAAACATGATCGGCGCTGTTTCACCGGCAGCGCGGCTGACTCCCAGAATACCGCCGGTTAAAATCCCTGGCAAAGCGGCTGGTAATACAACCCGATAGATTGTCTGCCATTTGGTGGCCCCAATTCCTAACGATGCTTCTCGATAGGTATCTGGTACAGAACGTAAAGCCTCCTCTGTTGAACCGATAATAACCGGCAACGACATGGCTGCCAATGTCAGTGCACCTGCTAGAATGCTGACCCCCATTTTCATCCAAACAACAAAAAAGGCAAGGCCAAACAAACCAAAAACAACCGAGGGCACCCCTGCCAGATTGTTGATTCCCAAGCGGATAATGCGAATCATTTTTCCTGGACGTGCATACTCATTCAAATATATGGCCGATGCAACACCAATTGGATATGCAATTAAAATGGCTCCCAGGCTCATACAGACTGTCCCCACAATACATGGCAAAATACCACCTTTTGTCATGGAATCGGTTGGCGGCTGAGTTAAAAAAGTCCATGTGATTGCGCTTAAACCATTTGATGCCATAAAATAAATAATTATAGCCAGAGCTAAACCATTCACACCCGCAGCGCAGCGAAAAATTCCAAATACAATAGTCTGGATGACCTTTTTGTAATTGGTATCTGGAAAATCAAGTTTTTCAATCTTGTAATCGACTGGTTTTGTGGCTTTGGATTCATCCTTCGTTGCATCATCAGCAAGCGAAGGGTCAAGTGTTGATTTACTCATAAGGTTGAATCTCCTACTTGTCTGTATTTGTTTGAAATATAGTCAGCCACAATGTTAAAGGTAAAGGTAAACACAAAAAGAACAATGCCAGTAGCAAATAAAGCTGCATAATGTTCACCTCTAAAGGGAGCTTCTGCCATTTCTGCTGCAATACTGGCTGGAAGTGGTCTGACAGGATCAAAAATTGAGGTTGGTACCATAGCGGCACCACCGGCTACCATTAGCACAACCATTGTCTCACCAATTGCACGAGACATCCCCAGAATAACTGCGGTGCTGATCCCTGAAATCGCAGCTGGCAAGATTACACGAATAATTGTTTCAAGGTGAGTTGCACCCAATGCCAATGAGGCTTCACGAAGGTTATTTGGCACACTATGGATGGCATCCTCCGAAATACTACAAATGGTAGGAATTGACATAAACCCAAGCATGAGGGATGCATTAAATAGATTGAGGCCTGATGCAACATCCAACCAATTCTGTAAAAATGGAGCCATTATAACCATGCCAAAAAAGCCAATAACAACTGATGGCAATGCTGCCAAAAGTTCAACCATTGGTTTAACAATTTCGCGAAATCGTACCGACGCCATTTCTGCCAGGTAAATGGCAGTCATTACACCCAATGGAATTGAAATAGCCGCTGATACAAATGTAGTGGCAATCGATCCAAGTATCAGCGGATAGATGCCAAAATCCGGTGGATCTGATGTGGGATACCAGTATTCACCAAAGATAAAATCACGAAGTGAAACGTGATTTAGAATGGGAAGGCCTTCCATGAACAGGAAGACACTGATCATGAACAAAATCATGATCGAAGCCAATGCAATCAGAAAAAAAGTGGTTTGCATGGCTTTGTCTGTTGTCTGGCTGTTTGTTTTCATAATATTTCCCTGTTAAAATGTCCAGGAGTATCAGGCCGACAGGTACGCTTACCTAGCATCCTGATACGCTAATGGTTAAAAAAATGGGTGGTAAAAAATAATTATTATAGTTTTGAACAATACTGTATATTTGTTATGTTTGCGTTAAGTCGTAATTAAATAATTGTTAAGTAAGGTTAGGTCGTTTGAAAAACAAAAAATGAAGGTAGTGTAGACCATATTTATCGCTTGAATTTTTTTATATCACGTGATACAAGCTTTTGATTGAGCATTTTTTTCAAAATGCAACATTGTTTGCGTGACCCATTATTTTTTTTCGAATCCGAAAGAGAGGAATGAAAATGCCACATATGAAGCAAAAACGATGGATTTTTTTTCGAACGTTATTATTGCTTATTTTGGTCAATTGTGTCGTTTGTGCCGCTTTGGTTTCTTTTAGTATTTATCAGCATCGTTATTATGAAACACAATTTGCCAGGGAGCATGCCCTGTATCTCAGTGATTTATGCAAGAAGTATTTGCAGCAAGGCAATTTGTTTGACTTAAAAAATCATCTGACCAGCGTGCTCAAAAAAGACCACTCGGTTTTGTACCTCTGGATTGAGCACCAGGGAAAACCCAGTGTTCAAATATTTTCAAACGAAGCCTCACGAGATGTTGTTGGCTCACATCTCAAACCAGAGGAGTCTCTTTCTGTTTATCGTGCAACTGATAGCAATGGCAATACTTTTCTGGATGTTGTCGTAAAAATTGGCAACACTCAGTCTGTCCTCCATATGGGTGTGTCTCACCGGATGATGAATGAACGTCTGTTAGATGTTATACTATTTATTGCTGGATTTGGTGTACTGTTCTTATTGATCTCAATTTATCTGAGCGGTCGTCTGGCCCATCGTGCGGTGATTGAAATAAAGCACCTGTCTGCCCAGATCGACATGATCAAACCGGAGTTACAAAGGGCGCTACAAGAGGCTGATATGGCCAAAAATACCAAAAAACAATTTCTCTCCAATATGAGTCATGAAATCAGAACTCCCATGAATGGTGTGATCGGCATGTCAAATTTACTGGTGGACACCAAGCTGACTGACGAACAACGTGAGTATGTCGATATTATCCGATCATCCGGAGAAGTTCTCATGGGTGTGTTGAATGATATTCTTGACTTCTCCAGCACGCAATCCAGTAAAATCGAACTGGACAAATCTGCATTTGATTTGAGAAAAATTATTACACAAAGCATGGAACGGGTTGAAACAAAAGCGGTAGAAAAAGATCTGGAGTTTAGCCACCTGGTTTATCGTAATGTACCGCAATGTGTCAGAGGCGATGCCGGACGACTTCGGCAAGTTCTGGTGTATTTACTGGATAATGCAGTCAAATTTACAGAACAGGGTGAAGTCATGATGCGTGTGCGCGTGGAAGAAAATATGGGACAAAAAACACGCATCAAATTTACCATTACAGACACAGGGATGGGGATTCCCAAAAATCGCCTCAAAGATGTTTTCCAATCTTTTTCTCAACTCGATAACTCCATGTCACGAAAACATAGTGGAACCGGGATGGGGCTGGCCATGAGCAAACAACTTGTCGAGTTAATGAACGGTCAGATTGACGTTGAAAGCACTGTTGGAAAAGGTTCCACATTCTGGTTTACCGCAGTGTTTGAGTTGACTCCAGAAAATGAATGCCTGGAACTCATTAAGCATGAAACCGAGCAGACACAAGAGCCAGTTGCCAATCAAGAAGCCCCCGCAGCGGAAAGTGAAAAAGTGCATCGACGTCGCGTGCTTATTGTTGAGGAGAATATGGTCAATCAACGACTGGCTGTTCACACATTGAAAAATGCGGGTTTTCGCACAGATGCAGTACCAGATAATGACGAAGCACTTTCAACTTTGGAATTGATTGATTTTGATCTCATTTTTATCAGCAACACGATTCCTGAAAATGGATGTCAAAAACTGATTTCCACCATTCGTTCAGAAATGCCTGATAATCAAATTCCCATTGTTATTATGTATGATCGAGAAAACAGGCCATTAAAGGATGATCCAGTGAATGGATATATTCGCAAACCGCTGGATGCTGACACCCTTTCCAATTTCTTTTTGGAATTGAAACAAGATAAAACTGGAGAATAAAACTCTTATGGAAAAATTCATTGTTAAAGGTCAATGTCGTTTGGCCGGTCAAATAGAGCCGGCTGGCAATAAGAATGAATCCCTGCCAGTTCTGGCAGCGGTGCTGTTATCGCAATCAGAAATAACCCTGCAAAATCTACCCAATATTGGCGATATCAACACCATGAAACTGATTCTGGAACGATTGGGCGTTGGTATCCAGTTTAAAAATACAAATACGTATGTTTTCAATGCAAAGCATTTGATATCCTGTTCACCGGATATTGATCTATGCCGAAGAATTCGGGGATCTTTTTTGATGGCCTCCCCCCTTCTCTATCGATTTGGTGAGGCGCGTCTGCCAGTTCCAGGGGGAGATATTATTGGTCGTCGTCGCCTGGATACCCATTTCAACGTGCTAACAAAACTGGGCGCCACAATTACTCAGGATGGCAACACCTTTCATTTCAAATGTGAGAAAGGGTTTAAAGGCGCCAATCTGTTTCTGGATGAAGCCAGTGTCATGGCAACAGAAAACGCAGTCATGGCAGCATCAATTGCCGAAGGCACAACCACAATCTACAATGCTGCCTGTGAGCCGCATATTCAGGGATTATGCCATATGCTGAATGCCATGGGCGCAAAAATTCAGGGTATTGGTTCCAATTTTTTGACAATCGAGGGTGTTAGCAGTCTTCACGAATGTGTCCATTCAATTCAGCCCGATCACATCGAGGTGGGCTCTTTGATTGGCCTGGCAGCAGTTACCCGAAGCGAATTGACAATCATAAAACCCGGTTTGCACAACCTGGGGCTGATTTTACACTTTTTCGAACGTCTGGGTGTGACAGCGGAAGCCAGGGAAGAAAACCTGTATATTCCACCGGACCAAGAGATGCAAATCATTCACGACATGGACAAGTCAATCCCCAAGATTGATGATGCTCCCTGGCCCGGTTTTCCAGCCGATCTGACCAGTATCATGACAGTTGTTGCAACCCAATGTCAGGGTACAATCCTGATATTTGAAAAGTTGTTTGAAAGCCGTTTGTTCTGGGTCGATAAATTAATTAGCATGGGCGCACAAATTGTTCTGTGCGATCCGCATCGCGCGGTGGTGGTTGGCCCCTCAAATCTGTCAGGAATGAAATTAAACAGCCCGGATATTCGCGCCGGAATGGCGCTGCTAATTGCCGCATTGTGTGCCAATGGTACCAGCGAAATTTATGATATTCAGCAAATTGATCGTGGGTATGAAAAAATTGATCAACGCTTGAATGCGTTGGGGGCAAATATTCAACGGGCATAGTCCAGCGCCTTTCCAGCGTGGGGCGGATTTTGAAGAAAAATAAAAGCATCATGGAGGTATATAGTGAATATTACAAAATCAGCATATCACCTCAAAACTCCCAAACAGTTCTTTTTTAAAACCTTAGAGCAGCCAACATTCAGTTATTCGGTTGTACCCAGGCGAATGCGAAAACCTGAGGTAGTCTACCCGGAAAGTGACGGTCAACCCATGGCAGAAAACACCAGGCAGTATAAGAAAATAGTATATATCAAGGAAAACCTGGAACGTCTATTTGTTAATAATGATGATGTCTTTATTGCAGCAGATTTGTTCTGGTATCCTGTTGAATTCGATAACAAAACAAAGTATGCACCAGACGTTATGGTCGCATTCGGTCGCCCTAAAGGTGACCGCGGATCTTATCTTCAATGGGAAGAGAATAATATTCCCCCGCAAGTAGTATTTGAAATTCTTTCTCCGAGTAATACAACAGCAGAAATGGCAAAGAAATTTCGTTTCTATCAGTTATACGGCGTTAAGGAATATTATGTTTACGATCCTGATAAAATTATTCTTAAAGGTTGGATCCGATCAAAGAATAAGCTCAAAAAAATCGAAAAAATGCATGGTTGGGTCAGTCCCAGATTGGACGTCCGTTTTGAAATTTCAAATGATGACCTCATGATGTTTGATACGAATGGAGAGAAATTTTCTACTCTGACTGAAATGACCCTGGAAAGGGATAATGAAAAACTTCGAGCGGAACAGCAGGAAAAACGTGCGGAGCAGCAGGAAAAACGTGCGGAACAGGAAAAACTGAGAGCGGAAAAGGCAGAGTTAAAACTGGCTGAACTAATGGAAAAGATGAAGCAATTGAATATTGAATATTAAGAGGAACACTCAAAAATTAAGCGCCTCATTTAATAATTGCTCATTTTGTTTTTGAACCATGATTACACTGAAGGAGATGAAAAAGATGAATTTAAAGTGTTTTTATTCATCTTCTTCAGTGTAATCATGGTTCAAAAAACGTAAATGAACAGATTGGTACGCATATGCTTGGTGTTTAATTAATGAGTGAAGCATTTTGAAATGGGGAAGTTATCTTTTGAATATTCCTTATTGCCAAGAAAGTAAGTGGCAAGAAATAAAATCTGTGATAAATAGTATATATAAAGCATTGGACAAAAGAGATCGAAAATATCGATACCATTCTTAATCAGAATAAGGGAAATATGAATGTCTTTACAAACAAATATCTCTATTAGCGTAGATAATTCTACTTTTGGAGAAGTTGAAAATGTGTTAACCAATATAGGTTTAACAACACAACAAGCAATTAATATTTTTTTTTAGGCAAGTTCTTCTAAATCAAGGTTTACCATTTAGTGTTTCAATCCCAAAGAAAGAAATGAATCAAACAACAATAAATGCTATGGAAGAGAAAAATTTAGCCACTTTTAATTCTGTCG
>Ga0272440_1002246_pt1 | contig 15187 bp, 13 predicted proteins | sample SSMMMBAug17_FD_192440 | JGI IMG/M metagenome (GOLD analysis project Ga0272440, IMG submission 192440) | Marine sediment archaeal communities from Little Sippewissett salt marsh, Falmouth, MA, United States - SSM-MMB-Aug17 | ecosystem: Environmental > Aquatic > Marine > Wetlands > Sediment ... | reverse complement strand
CTCTGATATTGTACGTTTTATTTGATTTTGTGTTTCCATGAGGACAATATATCAAATAAATATTATCCTGTCCAGATTTTTTTTGGGGATCAAGTCAGCCCTAACCCCCCTCAAGGGGGGAATTCGGACTCGGCAAAGTGTTAACTACTTTTCAGCAAATATGAAGGATGCCTATTTTTTAGAAGTATAGCTGATTTTATGTAACACTTATCCTGTGTTTTCATTTTTTTCACCCTTTTTTTAACCCAAAAGGTCCCTTATTGACATTTCAGAAAATGTTAAAACGACCGAGTATAACTTGCATTAAACTATTTTTTCAAAAACCAATAAGGGATCTTTTGGGTTGCACGTCCCCATATATGGTTTATAACAAGGAAATCGTCTATACCTCATAACCTGGCCTCCAACTTTGTCTTATGTCTCAAAATAATCTCAAAATATTAGTATGAGACACATTCTCGGAACGTGTATATTTAAATTGTAATTATATCAATTAAATATGACTATATTGTTTCTGTGATTAGAGACTTATATATTGAGACAGTTCATCAAATTAAATCTAGATCGATTCAATGTAACCACTTGATTAAATTGGAATATTCTTGTCCTGCATATTTGGCACGCAAAGTGCTTATTAAGTTAGTGTCTCAAAAAAATGGACGGTCATTATGTCAAGAAATCATATAAATAGAACATTAAGGAAAGTCATTGAATTATGTCATGAAATGTTAGAGATAGCAGATCATGGAGATCAATTTCGACAGGACCAGGGATGTGGAATTGTTTATGGTACATTGCGTGACAGTGCTTATAAAATAAGACAACTTGCTGAAAATGAAATTAAAATGCATCAAAAACAGAATATAGATAGACAGAGAAACATTTAAATCTAAAGGAAAACTTTGTTTATTTTAACATTTAACCAAATTTAAAGAGAGGGACCATGAGTAACCAAAAAAGAATTCTAATCGTAGATGATGAGAGCGATATGGTTAAGTATCTGAGCGCTCTTTTCCAGGATAACGGCTATGATACTATCAGCGCTTTTGATGGTGCAAAAGGTTTTGAAATGGCCAAAGATAACAAGCCGGACTTGATAACGCTGGACATCACTATGCCAGAACAATCAGGCGTTCGAACATATCGAATGTACAAAGATGATCCGGAAATTAAAGACATTCCTGTAGTTATTATAACAGCTATTGGCGACAACATGAAAAGTTTTCTAAAAAAGCTTGGTGGTTTCTCAAAGCCTGAAGGATTTATGAGCAAACCTATTGATCCGGATGAATTGCTAAACATGGTATCCGAACTACTGTAGAACATTTTTGATAAAAAAATGAAAGAAAAGGAGATTCATTATGTCAATCATTATTTATTTACTTGGATACACGGCAATTATCGTGTTTCTGATAGCAGTTATTTTCAGAGTTATCAATTATATCAAATTGCCAATGCATGTTCGATGGGAACTTTACCCAGTCGCTCATGAAGGTAAACGTGCATCCTATGGTGGAAGCTACCTTGAAGATGTGGATTGGTGGAAGAAGGATCGAGAGAAGTCAATCATTGGTGAGCTGAAAGTGATGATCCCAGAAATTTTTTTCCTGAAAGCAGTATGGGAACATAATCGTCCCTTATGGCTATCAACTTATTCATTTCATTTAGGCCTGTACTTAATCTGTGCTTTTTTGGGATTATTAATGATTAATGTTTTCGCTCAACTAATTGGATGCAGCGAAAACTGTTTGATTACCTATGTCTCACCAATCATGCGTTTTTTTGGAGGTGCGGGAATCATTTTATGCCTGATTGGTTCCATTTGGTTGTTGCGAAAAAGACTTCTTGAGCCTGAACTGAAAGAGTATTCAGGTCCAGATCATTATATTAATTTGGCATTATTTGCATTGGCCAGCTCTATTGCATTAATCACATGGCTATTCGTTGATCCCTCATTCACTATGGCTCGTGATTTCATCGTAAATATGATTACATTTAACTTTTCACCAATTCCCAATAATATCTTTGGACTCCAGATGATTTTGGCTTTTATCGTCATCGCTTATATACCAATGACACATATGTCTCATTTTTTTATGAAATATTTTCTCTATCATGACATCAGATGGGGAGATGAGCCCAATGTAGATAACATGAAAACGCAAAACAATATCGGAAAAGTTCTAAATTATCCTGTCTCATGGTCTGCATCCCACATTGCTGGACATGGAAAAACAACTTGGGCAGAAGTTGCAACCTTTAACCCGGTTGCTCAGCCGGAATCATAAAAAGGAGTATATTATTATGAATGCCAAGAAAAAAATTTCAATAAATGACATAAGTAAAGACACTGAGAAACTAACTAGTGTAAAAAATGAAGATTTAATGCCCTTGCCATCATTGTTTGTTCAAGAAGAAGAGTGGACTCCCCTTTCAGATGATCTTAAAGAAAAATATGCATGTATTTTAGATGATACAATAATCTTACCCATTCCAAGACCAAAAACAGTTCAAGAAGAAGAGGCGCTTGTCAATCAATTTCTCAGTGGGATGCGAAAATTGTTTACAAAAGAAAACAACTGGACATTTATACAAATTCTCGAAACAACGATGAATCATTGTGCGAGATGTAATACCTGTTCTGATGCATGTCATATGTTTGAATCAACTGGAAAAAATGAAATGTATCGGCCTATATATCGAAGCGAAATTTTCAGGCGTATCTATAAAACTTATGTAAAAAAAGAACCTTTTGCCATGTGGCGATATGGAGATCTTGAACTAAACTGGAGAACAGTAGCCAGATTAGGCGAAATGGCATACCGATGTAATTTATGCCGTCGATGTGCGCAAACCTGCCCTATTGGAGCTGATAATGCACTTGTTGCAAGAGAAATTCGAAAAATATTCAGCCAGGAAATGGGTATTACTGTGCCAGAACTTCATGCAAAAGGATCCATGCTACAATTGGAAAAAGGCTCTTCAACAGCAATGACAAAGCTTGTTGTAAAAGATAATGTTGAATTTATTGATGAAGATTTTAGCGAAGAAACTGGGTTTGAAATTGAGACACCATGGGATGTTGAAGGTGCTGATATTTTACTCATTCATAATGCAGGAGAGATACTGGCATGGCCTGAAAATATCGCCGCTTTTTCAATAATATTTAAAGCTGCTGGAATATCATGGACATTATCCAGTGACCTGGCTGCTTATGACAGTATTAATTATGGTGTTTTTTATGATGACGTTCAGTTTGCGCGTACAGCCATTCTTCATGCGCAGGCAGCAAAGAAGCTGGGCGTAAAGAAAATTGTTTTGGGTGAATGCGGCCATGCTCACAAAGCGTTGACTGTTATTGCGGATCGTGTTTTGCCCGAAGAATTGAATGTTCCCAGAGAAAGTTGCTTTCCATTACTTAGAGACATTGTTATGTCCGGAAAAATAAAATTAGACCCATCAAGAAATAATTTTCCAGTTACCATACACGATCCGTGTAACCTTACACGCCTCATGGGAATTATCAAACCTCAGCGAGAAATAGTCCAAAAAATATGCCCTCAATTCAGAGAAATGCATCCTCATGGACCGCATAATTATTGTTGTGGCGGCGGAAGCGGATACGCCATTATGAGTAGAAACACTATTCCTGAGTGGCGTTATAAGGTTGCGGGAAGAAAAAAGCTGGAACAAATACTTAATGCATTTTCTGACTGCCGTGGTCCAGATCAGAAAAAATATGTCTGTGCTCCTTGTTCCAATTGTAAAGGCCAGCTAAGAGATATGTTTGAACAATATGAACTTCTCGATAAAGAACAATTAATCTACAATGGTCTTGTGGAATTGATTGTAAACGCAATGGTCGATGTTGAGCCTGGTTTTGTTAAGTGGGAAGAAGAGTAATTTGGTTCATACATAAATAAATTCATATTTGGGATATAAGGAGTAGTTATTTCTCTCGAAATGTATCCCAAATAAATATAATTATATAGGAGGTATTTATGGTAACAGCATCTGATAAACGTATATTGGTTGTGGATGATGAACCCGATGTCCGCAACTTTTTAGCAGCATGCATCTCTGATGCCGGTTTTCAAGTAGAAACAGCTGATGACGGCATCAATGCATTGGAAAAAATCAGTGAAAATCCGCCTGATTTAATGACACTTGATATGGTGATGCCTCGTAAATCAGGTATCAGAGTAATGAGAACGTTAAAAGAAAATGAGCAATGGTCAAAAATTCCAGTAATTGTTATTACTGCACATGCGCGTGATGAATTTGGTAGTGATGACATCAAAGAATTTCAAGCCTTTGCAACCAGACATCGTCCGAAAATTACAATGGAAAAACCCATCACACCTCCAAAACTGATTAACACGATTTGTGAAATCCTTCAAGTTGAGCCAGAACCCATTGATACGACAGAAAAGCCACCTGTAACAGATCAAAGCAATATACTGAATATGCTAAACAACGCTGATTCTGATACATTACAAAAGATCAAAAATATGCTGAACAATTCTTAATTGTATCTATTGAATTTTATTTGTTAACATATTTCGAAAAAACTGGTAGTGTTTAAAATAATCGTATGAACGTTTTAATAATTCATTAACTATCAAACAAAATAGGATCGAAATATGTATAAAAGCATTCTTATTATTGATGATGAGCCTGATATTTGTAAATATCTTATGGCTGCACTTGAAGATAATGGTTTTACTGGCACTTCAATCAGTGACCATCAATTGTTCATGTCAAAGATACAATCGGTTCAGCCAGACTTGATCATTCTTGATATTATGATGCCAGGTAGGTCTGGTATTTCTTTGTATAAAGATTTGAGGAATAATTCCGCATATAATGATGTTGCGGTCATCTTTATGAGCGGCATGTCTCCTGAGAACGATTTTTCTCCAGAGGGTATCCGGAATTTTCTGCAAGATGAATCCATTCCTCTGTCTGAAGGTTTTTTAGAAAAACCTGTTCAAATCCCGGAACTTATTCAAATGATCAACACAATTTTAAGTAAGGAATCGTTATGAATATTTCCAGTCAACAATTAAATATTTGGATAAAAGATCACCTGTTTGATGCTATCCCTATGGGAATTGCTGTCATAGACAAAGATTTCAATCTCGTTATTGCAAACCAGTCATTTGAAAAAATGTTCGGTGCATGGAAAAACAGAAAATGTTATTCGGTTTACAAAAGTCGAGACTCAATTTGTCCAAGTTGTAATGGTTCGGCATCATTTGAAGATGGTGTATCTCGTGTCAGTCAAGAAGTGGGGTTTAATAAAAATGGACGTATGACACGTTACATCAAACATACCATTCCAGTAATCCAGGAAGATGGGATTATTCCTTTTCTCGTTGAAATGACAACTGATATTACCGAAATTGAACAGGTACGCAGGGAGCACCAGTTGCTTTTTGACCAGGTTCCCTGTAGCATATCAATTATCGACCGAGATATGCGTGTTGTCAAGTGCAATAAAAGGATGCAAGAGTTATTTGGCAATATCGAAGGCCAACTTTGTTACGAAGTCATGAATGAACGACGGGATATGTGCGCTGAGTGTCCTGCAAAAAAGACTTTTGACGATGGCAAAATGCATTCCGGTCATGCAATTGTAACCAAAAAAGATGGAAAAACAGCACATTTCCTGGTTCGGACTGTCCCCCTTAGTTTTGATGGTGAATATTTAGATCAAGTAATGGAAATGTCTGTTGACGTAACCCAAACCCTGAAATTAGAACAAGAGCTCAAAATTGCGCACTCATTTATGGAAATTATGATCGATGCTTCAATGGATGGTATTATCGCCTTAGATCAGGCCCGAAATGTCAGAATATTTAATAAAGCGGCACGAGCTATTTTTAATGTACCTGAACATCACAGGGTAACAAAAAATGAGCTAAATGATATGATCCCTGAAGAATTTACAGAGAAAGTCTCCAGTGAAATAACCCATGTATCACTACCAGAAACAACAATTAAAACACTTGATGGGCAATCACGGCCGGTAAGACTCATAGGAACAAATTTGCGCGTTGACAATAATTTCATGGGGATCGCTTTCTCAATTCAAGACCTTCGCGAACTCAAGCGGCTTGAAAAAGAAAAGCTGGAATCAGAACGTCTGGCAGCTGTTGGTCAAACAGTTGCCGGACTTGCACATGGTGTTAAAAACCTTATTTCCGGACTTGAAGGTGGAATGTACATGCTCAATAGCGGTATGAGCAAAAGCAATATTGAACGTGTTCAAGAAGGGATGGAAATGCTGGTACGTAATATTGGCAGGATATCACTTTTTGTAAAAGAATTTTTAACGTTTTCAAAAGGTCGAAAAATACGCGTTAAAATGAGCGAACCCGAATTGGTTGCTGACGATGTTGTATCATTATATGCAGAGAATGCAAAAAATGTAAATATTGAATTGACCCACACAAGTGACAATGATATTGCTCCTGCACCTATGGATTATGAAGGCATGCATGAGTGTTTAACCAATCTTGTTGGAAATGCCATTGATGCCTGTCGTTTTAGCGATAAAGACAGTGGACGTCATGTTTGGGTTCGAACATTCGAAAAAAATAGAGCAATTGTTTATGAGGTTGAAGACGATGGCTGTGGCATGGATTATGAAGTCAAAAAGAAAGTGTTTACTAACTTTTTTACGACCAAAGGACTCGGTGGTACAGGGCTCGGTTTACTTACCACCCAAAAAATTGTCCAGGAACATGGCGGTTCAATAACGATGCAATCTGAAGAGGGCAAAGGAACAATATTTAGAATATCTCTTCCTCGAAACAGGCTGCCCATTCTAATTGAAAATAACGAACAAAGCAAAACAGATGAGAGCATCCCATAATAGTCTAATTGACAATAACGCCCCCATGAAAAGAAAAAATCTAATTTTATTCTTAGGACAGGGGGACAATAATCTCGAATTAATGGCAAAGTGCCTTGCTTGCGAGATGTATAAAGGTGACATTGGAATCATTCATTGTGCAACCATCACCCCTCCTAAGCGCAATCCCATTACTAATGAACTCATGAACAAAATCGGCTATCGTCTTTCAAATTATCATCAGTTAACCATTCAAGACGTTGAACCGCTCATGTTTGACCTGATCATCACACTTGGAAGTTTTGATCAAAGCTGCCGTCCTACATTTCCAGGAATGCCTCCTCATTTTCATTGGGACATACCGGATCCGCCGCATCATTTACCCAAAAAAGAAAAAATAGAGGCGTTAAATCAAGCCTGTGAACAATTATTGATTAGAATAAAAACCCTGTTTGACTCGGATTTGTTATACGCGCTTTTCATAATTCGAAGAAACTTCGAGCTTGTTCTTGATAATTTAATGGATGGCGTCATGTCCCATACAACGCACAGGCAAATTTTTTATTTCAATCGTGCAGCTGAAATCATTACTGGCTATAAAAAAGAAGAAGTTATCGGAAAAGACTGTCATGATGTGTTTCCAGGACGTTTTTGCGGAGGATCTTGCTTATTTTGTGAAGGTGAAAAAAAATCTAAAAAAGCGAAATTGATTACCAAAGAAATCCATTTTACTCGCAGAGACAAAGAGAAAAGAATACTTACAATGTCTGTTATGCCACTAACAAATCAAAACAATAAACAAGTGGGTGCCTTACTGTCATTTAAAGATGATACTGAAATGAAACTCTTGAAACATCGCTTAACATACCATCACAGCCTATGTGGACTTATTGGAAAAGACCCCAAAATTTTAGAAATATTTGATACTATTCGTGAGGTCAGTGCTGTGAATGTTCCTGTATTAATAGAAGGAGAAAGTGGGACTGGAAAAGAATTGGTTGCCAATGCCATCCATGAACTCAGTTCCAGAAAAAAAATACCTTTTGTTGCAGTAAATTGCGGTGCACTTCCTGAAGATATTCTTGAAAGTGAATTGTTTGGACATGTTAAAGGTGTGTTTACTGGCGCAATCAATGATCGAAAGGGACGCTTTGAACTTGCCAATGGTGGTACATTATTCCTTGATGAAATTGGGGAGCTACCTTTATCAATGCAGGTAAAACTATTGCGTGTTCTTCAGGAAAAAAAGTTTGAGCGTGTTGGTGGAGAAAAATCTATTGCTGTCGATATTCGAATTATCAGTGCGACCAACCAGAATTTAAAAAAAATGATGGAAAAGAAACAATTCCGCAGGGATCTGTTTTATCGTTTAAGTGTTATTCCAATTTCTGTCCCGCCATTAAGAGATAGGAAGTTGGACATTCCAATGCTAATCGAATACTTTCTTGAAGTCACTGCCAAAGAACTTAATCGAAATATCTTAAGTCCTTCCAATGACGCCTTAGACCTTCTTACATGTTATAATTGGCCAGGAAATGTCCGCGAACTCAGAAATGCCATCGAATATTCATACGTAAAATGTCGTTCAAATATTATTGATGCGCAATCACTTCCCCCGGAAATAGCCACATATTTAACAAATAATATCAAGAAGCCAGGTCCCATAAAAAAATCAAAAGAGTCTATTATTGTTGCTTTGGAAAAAGCAGAAGGAAACAAGAAGAAAGCCGCAAAGATTTTAGGTGTTGGTCGGGCAACCTTGTATCGTTATCTCGATTATTATGGATTGAAGTAATGTATAAAATCCGATTAATTATTTATAAAAGGAGAAAAAATTGAAAAAATTATTATTTTTGTTTACGACAATATTGTTGCTGTTTTCTTTTGTGCATGCCCAGCATAAACAACAGAATATGAAGCATTCTTCACATAAAGGAGATATGATTCATAAATCAACTATTGATAATTATCAACTTGCTTATCATTTAATAGATATGGGAGCACATGCAAAACATAGCAATAAACCAGTTACTCATCATCTAATGGTTTATGTGAAAACACCCCATGGGCATTTTCTAAAAAAAGGAAAAATTGGTTTTTTAATTATCTCATCAGATGGTACAAAACAAAAAATAATGGCCATGGCCATGGGCGATGGATTTGGAGCGGATATAAATCTGAAAAATGGGAACACGCCATCTGGAAAACCAGGCAAATAGTAGATACAAAACTGGTAAAACAAATTACCAGGATGTTATAAAAGTTCGTATACGCAAAAAGCTATTGGTAGAAAATCTACAAACATTAAAAGAACAGCAAAAAAACCTTGAATTTCGTATAAGAGAATTATTAAACCTACCTCATTCAATACCTGTAGGAAATCCGAAACCAATAAAAGCAAATACAAGAATAATGGATATTAATTTGATAATTGAAAAAGCTTTTGTAAAGCGTCAGGAACTAAGAATAATCAAAGAGAATATTGTTAAAATGAAAAAAATGATTGAACTTGCAGAATCTCAAATATATCCTTCTTATAATACTGACTTTTCTTTTTTTTCTAATAATGCAATCAATAGCATTGGCGCTTTCGCTAAAAAATCAAATTTTTCCACAGATCATTCTTTGACAATGGGTGCAGGGATACCTAAAAATGCATGGTTTGGAATGAATGATGCGTATTTGCGCCAGACAAAACAAAAGTTGATGGCGCTGAAATCTGATCTGGCAAAAGCTAAATCCAAGACATCAACACTCATTAGTAATGCCTGGTTTAATCTTGATAGGGATATTCGCGAAGCGAATCTCTATAAAAAAGAAATCGTATCCTTAGCAAAATCAGCATTAGATATTTCCTCACGAGGTTACGAAACAGGTACAGTTTTATTTGCTGATGTCATTGACTCATATATGAATTGGCTGAATATTAATATCTCTTTGGAACAAAAACATAGTAATATAGGTATATCAAGAGCTAACCTGATAAAAACAGTTGGTGGACAATATGAATAACAACAATAACAAATCCATATTTTTTATAATTATAACGACAGTAATCATTTCTGTTGCAACAACGATTGTTGTCATGTTTTATTTCATTATTCCACACTCATCTTCTGTTGTTTCTGATCATAATCATTTGGAAAAGAAACTTTTTACTTGTGGTATGCATCCCTGGATTATTTCAGAAGAACCAGGGAACTGTCCTATTTGTGAAATGAAACTAACGCCAAAACGTAATAGCACAAATGCTTCTAAAACTGACAACCTTATAAATGGTGTAGAAATTTCTATTGATCCAATCGTTCAACAAAATATGGGGATTAGACTTGCAACAGTTAAAAAAGGCCCACTGGTTCATACAATTCGGACATATGGACATATCACTTATGATGAAACACGTGTTGCTCGATTTTGCCCTAAAATTAGTGGTTGGTACGAAAAATTATATGTGGATTTTACAGGGCAAGTCGTACGCAAAGGCGATCCACTTTTTGAAATATACTCTCCCGAGCTTCTTACAGCTCAAGAAGAATATTTATCAGCTTTTAGAAGTACGATACGATCAAAAGACAGAAATGTTAACAATCTATTGAATTCATCAAGAAGAAGGTTGCTATATTACGATGTTGCTAAAGAGGAGATAAAAGCGATTGGACGTTCAGGAAAAATTCAAAAATCAATCATTATACGTTCTCCTTACAAAGGGGTTGTTACTCATAAAAATGTAGTTCAGGGTGATTATGTCAAAGCAGGAACTACTGTTTATACGATTGTTGATCTCTCAACAGTCTGGGTTGAAGCGCATATTTACGAGTATGAAATCAATCAAGTTCAAATTGGCCACGAAGCTGAAATGAGACTTCCATACGAACCTGGAAAAATCTATAAAGGAAAAGTAACTTATATTTATCCATATCTTCAACAAAAAACCAGGGATGTCGTTTTAAGAATAGCCTACTCAAATCCAAACCTCTCACTAAAACCAGATATGTATGCTGATGTATATGTTAAAATCCCTCTTGAAAAAGATGGGCTTATCATTCCAACAGAATCAGTAATTCGTTCTGGAGAGAGAAATATTGTTTTTGTAATGACATCAAAGGGGACTTTTTCACCAAGAGTTGTAACAGTAGGAAAAAATTTAGATGATGGATTCATACAAATTCTTGATGGGCTTTCTATTGATGAACAGGTCGTCATTTCAGGACAATTTTTGTTAGATTCTGAATCTAAATTAAAAGAAGCTGTCCAAAAGATGATGCAAGATAATTTGATTGATCAATCATCAAGTTCTGATAGTGAAGCAGATAGTTCGAATGAAGATGATGATTTTTTTGATGATATGTAGCATTTACTTTAGGGGAAAATATGATTGAACATATTATAGAATGGTCAGTTAAAAATAGATTCATGGTAATTATTTCTACTGTATTGATAATTCTTGGTGGTTTTATTGCCATGAAAAACACACCATTAGACGCCATCCCTGACCTTTCCGATGTTCAAGTCATTATTTACACAGATTATCCCGGACAAGCGCCACAGGTTGTTGAAGATCAGGTTACATATCCATTGACAACAGCAATGCTTTCAGTTCCTTATGCGAAAGTTGTTCGTGGTTATTCATTTTTTGGACTTTCATTTGTATATATTATTTTTGAAGATAATACGGATCTATACTGGGCAAGATCTCGTGTACTAGAATATCTTAATTTTGTTTCAGGAAGATTGCCTGCTGGTGTAAATCCAAACCTGGGACCTGATGCTACTGGTGTGGGATGGATTTATGAATATGTACTTAAAGATACAACAGGAAAATACGATCTTCAACAACTTCGAAGTATTCAGGATTGGTATCTACGTTACGAACTAACATCTGTACCTGGTGTGTCTGAAATAGCAAGTATTGGTGGCTTTGTTAAACAATATCAGGTAGAAATTGATCCAAATAAACTGTTAGCTTATAATCTTTCTGTAAATAAAGTAAAAATAGCAATTCAAAGATCAAATAGTGATGTGGGTGGAAAACTTATTGAAATGGGTGAAGCCGAGTTTATGGTACGTGGATTGGGATATATCCAATCTGTTTCTGATCTTGAAAGTATTTCTCTGGGTGTTGATAAAATGGGTACGCCCATTCTTCTCAAAAATATAGCCAATATAAGTATCGGCCCTGAACTTAGGCGAGGAATTCTTGAATGGAATGGAGAAGGTGAAATTGTTGGTGGTATTGTTGTTATGAGATATGGAGAAAATGCTTTAAAAGTTATTGGAAAAGTAAAAGATAAGTTAAAAGAATTAGAAAAAGGGCTTCCTGAAGGAGTTATCATTGAAATGGGCTACGACCGTTCTGCGTTGATAAATAAAGCTGTTAATACACTTACAAAAAAACTAATCGAAGAAATGATTGTTGTTGCTTTAATTTGTATTGTATTCTTGCTTCACTTTCGTTCCGCTTTTATCACCTTATTTACTTTGCCTGTAGGTATCTTAATGTCATTTCTAACAATGTATTATTTTGATATCAATACAAATATAATGAGCCTTGGCGGAATAGCTATTGCTATTGGAGTCATGGTGGATTCATCTGTTGTTATGGTTGAAAATGCGCATAAACATCTTGAAAAAGAAAGAGGAAAAAAAAGTCATACTGAAATTATGCTCGATGCTGCCAAAGAAGTTGGTCCAGCCCTTTTCTATAGTCTCTTGATTATAACAGTTTCATTTTTACCTGTGTTTACTTTACAGGAGCAATCTGGAAGGCTTTTTAAACCACTTGCATATACCAAAACATTTGCAATGGCAGCATCATCTTTTCTTGCGATAACAATTATTCCAGTTTTAATGACATTTTTTATTCGAGAAGTTCCTTTAGATGAAAAATACTCAATGAATCAACAAAAAATTATTTGGTTTTTATCAATTACAGGCCCTTTTATTTTTGTTGTTTCTCTTGGAATATTGGGTGTCAATCTACCAGATTTTAGCCTTGTTGCTGCTGCATGTTTATCTATATTTTTATGTATATTACTTTATCCACAAAAAATCATATCAGAATCAAATAATCCTATAAGTAATTTTTTTATTTACATGTATCGCCCTTTAATTGATAAGGTTTTAAGGTATAGAAAAACGACGATTTTTATGGCGATATTAATTGTTGTATTTTCATATTATCCCATATCACATTTAGGGAGTGAATTTATGCCACCTCTGAATGAAGGCGATTTATTATATATGCCTACAACACTGCCAGGAATATCGATTACTAAAGCCAGGGAATTATTACAGCAGACAGACAAAATAATTCAAAGATTTCCTGAAGTTCATCATACGCTTGGTAAAATTGGTCGTGCTGATTCGCCAACAGATCCTGCACCCTTGTCAATGATAGAAACAACAATAATGCTAAGACCAAAGGTAGAATATGAAAAGGTTACGATACAGCGTTTTTATTCAGATTGGCCAGGTTGGCTAAAAAATCCTTTTACATGGATTTGGCCAGAAGATAAAAAAGGAAAAGTTTTACATGAATGGCGCAAAAAAACAATGGATAGATTTTTTTCATCATGGCCCTTGTGGATAAAAAAGCCGCTTTCACTGATTTTCCCTGAAAATAGATATATCACAATAGAAGAATTGGCTGATGATTTGGACAGAGCAATTCAATTTCCAGGCCTAACCAATGCCTGGACAATGCCAATTAAGACACGTATTGATATGCTATCAACTGGTATTAAAACCCCTATCGGAATCAAACTTATGGGGCCAGATTTGACAGTATTATCTGACCTGGGTATAAAAATTGAGGCCTTTATGAGAGAAATACCAGGTACTCTTTCAGCATATTCTGAACGTGTATCAGGAGGAAACTATCTTGATTTTCAGATCAGGCGAGATGATATTGCGCGTTATGGTTTAACAGTCTCTGATGTTCAGGACGTCATAATGACAGCAATTGGCGGAATGAATGTATCATACAGTGTTGAAGGATTAGAGCGATATCCGATTAATTTAAGGTATAATCGTGAGTTAAGAGATAATATTGATCGACTGAAACGCGTATTGGTATCAACTCCCTCAGGGGCTCATGTTCCCATTTCACAAATTGCAGATATTATTATTCATAAAGGACCTGCTGGAATTAAAAGTGAGAACTCAAGACAAACTGCGTGGATTTATGTGGACATAAAAGGTGTTGATATTGGTAGTTTTGTCAAAAATGCAAAATCTATTGTAGAACGAGAAATAAAAATGCCAGCTGGTTACTCAATCGTATGGTCAGGCCAATATGAATATATGGAAAAAGCGAGAAAAAAGCTAAATCTAATAATTCCACTTACATTGATCATAATTTTTATCCTACTATATATTCATTTTAATAATATCGTTGAAGCAAGCTTAGTAATGATCAGCCTTCCATTTGCTGTTGTGGGTGGTGTATGGTTGTTACATTTTCTGAGCTATAATATTTCAGTTGCTGTAATCATTGGTTTTATCGCTTTAGCTGGTCTTGCAGCTGAGACAGGTGTTGTTATGCTTGTCTATCTTGATGATGCACTGATGAAAAAAATACAAAATGATCAAATGAATAACTTTTCTGATCTTCATCAAGCAGTTATTGAAGGAGCAGTTGAAAGAGTTCGCCCCAAAATAATGACTGTTGCGACGACATTGATAGGATTGTTACCTGTAATGTATGGTACTGAAACAGGCTCACAAGTAATGAAACGTATCGCAGCACCAATGGTTGGAGGATTAATTTCTTCGACAATATTAACACTTCTTATTATACCTGCATTATATATTATTTGGAAAAAATGGGCTTATAGGTTAACTTGAAAGGTAATGAAAACTATTTTCAGATACACTATATGGAAGAATTAAATATGCATAAATACGATGTTCTTGATGAAACTATTATATATGCTGATTCAAAGACTGTTTACAATGCCATTTTGGCAGAGTTTTCTGGTCACACGAGTTACTGGATGCCCCAATTTAGTGCCAAACGGCTAAAAGGTAAAGCACCTGATCATATTGGCGCACTTATTTTTATGGTCGTACACAGCACACCTCGTATAGTTTTTTTAGTTAAAACAATAGAAGTTAAAAAGGACAAGATGCTGCTTGTTAAATACACTAGGGATGGGTGAGGCAAAACCGCTGACATCCAATTTGACAGATGAAGGGCGGGCCTTAAATCGGCGGGTTGAGTTTACAAGGCGGATCGGATTTTATTAAAGATGCTTTTTTTTTGAGATATGGACCCTTTCAAGAAATGTTTACAATGATAACGAAATTATAACCTGAATAATTCACTTG
>Ga0272440_1002245_pt1 | contig 15192 bp, 16 predicted proteins | sample SSMMMBAug17_FD_192440 | JGI IMG/M metagenome (GOLD analysis project Ga0272440, IMG submission 192440) | Marine sediment archaeal communities from Little Sippewissett salt marsh, Falmouth, MA, United States - SSM-MMB-Aug17 | ecosystem: Environmental > Aquatic > Marine > Wetlands > Sediment ... | reverse complement strand
CAGTACGCAATTGATACGCATTATTCTGGTTTATAAAGGGTGGGAGTTGGATTATTGTGAGGTGTATTAATATTTTTTAGGAATGCGTCTTTGATGATGAATCTATAGCCTGCCTATACTATAATGCTCTTTTTGATACCAAAAAGGGCGTTATAGGCTCATTGTTTGATAAAAAAATTGAGGTTTTATTTAATATTTTAAATTGTTACCTTGGTCCGACCCCATTGTCCAATTTAATTTTAATTAACTTGTTATCTTGGTCCAACCCTGTTCCCCTTATTTTTCATATCTGTCACGACAAGTTTTCCTTCCTCAAACATTTTATGATAATAGTCCTCAGCCTTTTCCGGGTCAAGGGTTAAAAAGGTACCACCTGATCCAAAATGGCGAATAAACACTTTTCCTAAAGCATAAGTCGCTGAACCTGCGATAACTGGCATTGTCGCTGCAGCAACTGAAACGCCAATTCCTGGGATAAACTTTGCGATGCTTGCTGTGAATGCCAGTTTTTCAATTCCAAAAGTCAAAATGGCTGCTGTTGGAAATGATAACGAACTGGTGAACAACGAAGAAATCAAACTTTTGGCGACATCATTGGAAAAAGGAATATCATAAATTTTTGCCAGCTTTCTTAAAAGCATCAGTTGAATCACTGACAAAGCTGCAAAATCCATCAGAGGAACAGGAATCAACCCAATTCCCATTGCCCCCCAGACATGATGTCTTAAAACCTGCTCTGCTTTTAAATCAGATGAAACAATGTTTTGATAGGTCAGTTGTTTATTTGTCTGGATGGCATTATATGTTTGTCTAATAGTTTCTTCACCATACTTTTTTTCTAATCGCTTGACGATAAAATGTCCTCGAGCTTTATCCTGGAAAAAATCTATAAATACAACATTAATCAATGCACCTGTAGCAGCTCCGGCGATGGGTATTACTTTTGCAACTGTTTGTGCTGTTATGATTGTTTGATATCTGGCACCAATTTTCGCAAACAATTGAACCGCAAAAGGGGCTCCCATCCCAGCCATGCCTTTTTGTGCAATATACTTAGATGATTCTTCTAAAGGTTTGTGAAGTATATTTCGGATTGCATAATAACCTTCTTCTCCGGTATGATCATCAACAACGTTTCCACCTAAAGCAAAAGTTTCAAGAGAAGTTATTTTTGTTTCAAATTGATTGTAATCTTCGCCTTCATCTTTTGCGATATCAGCCACAGCTCTTAGCATTAGGACTGTGGTTACAGGTAGTTCAAGAAAAAGTGTAACAATACCTACACCACCAATTGCACCTGAAACAGTCACCCAAAAAATATGTTCTTTTTCTTTTCCTGGCGGTTCGTTTGGTGATTTCATTGTTGAAATCGTAAACTCCCAGGACTTTTCTATAAGCAACAAATTGGTTTTTGAAATTGACTCACGATAGGAAACAGGAAATAAAGAGCCAATAGTTTCTATTGCACTTCCAAAAAAATTTGCCAAGTTTATTGCAATGCTTTTTTTTTCCAGAAGTTTTTTTGCCTTTTTAAGGTCATTCAGGTCTCTATCAGTTAATGAAAACATATTTTCAGATTTCCTTTAATTCGTTTATTTATTTTTTTCCTTTTGCATTTCTAAAGCGATTTTTTTACCTTCAGTAAACATTTCCATATAATAATCTCTTTCTTTTTCTGGATTAAGTGAAAAAAATGACCCACCGGACTCTAGGTGTAATACAGTCATTTTTCCTATAGCATATGTAAAACCACCATTGATAACCGGTGCAGTTGCCACACCGATTGATTGACCGGCAACAGGAACGGCTTTTGTCATACTGGTTGCTAATGATACAGAAACAGCTGGCAAAACTGATTTTCGAACAAAAGCCAGTGCGACATCATCAGTAAGAGATAACAACATAACTATCAGAGAACGAAACGATTTAACATTTTTTTTTAAGAAGGGTACCCCATATAGTCTGGATAATTTTCGAATCATGTTAAATTGAATTATTGTTATTGCAGTAAAATCAATCAGAGGGAATGGAATAAGGCTGACTCCCATTGATGACCACATATGGTGTCTGATAATCTTTTCTGTTTCTTCTTTTGATACCTGATTCATAAAAAATGCACCTTTTAATCAATCATTCATGGGCGTATGTACAAGTTGTGGGAAAATGTTTGCCTTAAACCAAAACCGAATTCCAACCAATGACCGAAACCAAAGTAGGGGCGAACCTTATGTTCGCCCCTACATTCGTTCTCGGACATAGGTTTGATTTCGGTTGTTGAATACAACCAAGACTAATGTTCGACTTTATGAGAATGCGCCCTGTCAAAGCATATTTTATAATAGCACGAAAAATAAGATAAATATAGAAAATCTTACTTTGTTTTTGAAAGAATAATATTTTTAATATGTAATAACATTTTTTTAATATCTATATGATTTTTCATCTTTGGATTCAAAGATAACGCTTTTGAAAAGTGATTGGCAGCTTCTTCATATTGTTCTAGTTGTTCATACTGTAAAAATGCAAGATTTATGTAAGGTAATGCCCAGGAAGATTTAAGTTGTATTGCTTTTTTAAAAGATTGTTCTGCCATTTGATAATCAGATAATTGAATTGCCATTAATCCTGGATTAAACTGAATTACAGGATTATTGGGTTCATATTAACCTTGACCCGCCTTGACCCCGGGCGTTGCCCTTGGCTGCTATGTGACGCTTTTTCAAGCTCTTTCAGTGCTAAAAAAATATACCTCCTTTTGAAATGACGCCCATCGAGATCTGTAAAGATCAGATTCTGCCATCGTTTCGTCCAATTGACATTCTCCTCAGTTTTGCATATATAAAGTGTCGTTCATGTGGATGAATAAGATAAAATGAGAAAAGAATTGTAATCGCAATAAAAAAAACACCATAAAATATGCTGACCGAATGCGTATTCCAGGTCAGAATTGAAACGCATGTTATTAGTCCTAAACCTGCAAGCCATTTCAATAAAAAAGAGAATGATGGGCCATATCCATAAGAACGTTTGATATAGCAGGTTAAAAAGATCAGATTGATAATGTTAATCACTAAAAAAGCAATGCCGGTTATTTCCAGTGCAATATTCGCTTTTAATCCACAATAAACAATTGTAAAAAAAATTGTTTGTAAAGATAATTCTTTGAGCAAAAAAATTTTTAAATCTTCAAATGCCAATAGAATATGGCCATAACACCATGAAGTTATTCGGAAAAAATCTCCAATTAACATCCATCGCATTGGCTGTAATGCAACCATAAACTTATCTGAATACAAAATTTCAATAATGATTGGCTTAAGAATGATCATCAAAACAACAATTGGCACAGATAGTATCAATGCTAATCGTTGGACATTTCGAATTAGAGTGTCACGCTCTTCTATGCTTTTTGTTGATGCTAAAGCAGGTAAATAATAAGTTCCAAATGAAGAAAGAATAAGCATTACATATGTCATGCTAATTCGCCATGAAACCTCAAAATAACCCAGGGTTTCAACACATTCAATTTGACTGATAAAAACTTTTATTAAAAGTAACGTTAAGGTTGTTACAGTAGCTGTAATGGCAGTAATTCCAGAAAAAGCAAAAAAATGATGTATATGTTTCATGTTAATTGATTTATTTAATGAATTGAATATCGACCGAAGCCATCCGGCTTTAAATGCAAAAAACAAAGAAAATCCCAATCGACTTGTTTCATTGATTGTGATGATTAATATAAAAACAGCATAATAGCCCTCATGGATCAGTAAAGAAAAAGGATAAGCGATGATGGCTACCATTATCGCGCAAGCGATTTCTACCAGCGCTATCTGACCAAATGCTTTATATCCATTTAAAACTGATGTTAAAAAATTTCCAAAAATACTGATAATAATTGGAATGTATAAATAACCAACAAGAGATTTTATTTCAATATTTTCATCTTGAAATAAAATATGGCTGAGTGGTTTTTGAAAAAAGATAAAAACAATGGCAATCAATATTGTTGTGACAATATACAAGATAAATATTGTTGCAAGATAATCATTTTTTTGGTCGTTGTTTTGCTTTGCAGTGCCCTGTACAATTGCAATTCTGCCATTAAACGTACCAATCTGCATGCCAATTCGAACAGTTTCTGTAAGCAATGAGTACATCCCTATGCCATAAGCACCGATGGTTAAAGCAAATATTTTTGTCGTAACCATACGAAACAGGGTGCTGATAAACGTTGCCCCGCCGGTTTTAATTGTTGCTGAGACAATTTCTTTCATTTTTGTGGATTTATTCTGCATAATAAGAAAACAATTGCTTTAATTTTCTGTTTGATTTTATATAAAAAGTGATATGTTTAATCAGTTTGTATATGAATTTATATGAATTAATTCTAATTTTATAAATAATTTTTTTTATAAGAGATAGTTGTGCTTTTGGAATGATATCATAATCCATTTTTTGTAAATAGGTTTCATTTTTAAGGCATTCATAAATAAAGAACTGTTGGTATAAGGACAATTTTTCTTTCCACGTATGCATTCTTTTGATATCAGGTCTTGCCATTAAAGTTTGTTTGTTTCCCCAAATGCCATCAGCTAATTTGATCGTATTATCATTTCCTTCTTCCAGTGCCAATAAACTTTTGCAAAAATCGACATTCAAAAAAGTGCATATTTTTTGGGTTTCATATTCAGGATTTTGTAAAATTTTTTCATACTGAACAAGCAGAATTTTTTTTGTATCTTGAAAAAAAGCATCAAATCCGGCTTGATTGCATTTATTCATGGTTTGAACAGCAGCGTAAATATTTTTTGTAAATGCAGGGCCTTCTTGATTTGATAAGTCATATCTTTTACCCACTTGAAGCATACTGTTCACCACTGATCTTGGATCACGTACACAGAAAATAAACTTTGCTTTTGGAAACAACGTAATCAATTGTGAAAAATATAAAATATTCCAGGGAGTTTTTTCACTAACAAAAAACGTATTATGTTTGTTCGCATATGGATATAAAAGCCTTTCAACGAAACATGAAACTTCTTTATCAATTTGCTCATGCGTACAATATGCTTCAATACGACCCGAATCAATTGTTTTTTTGAGAAGATCTCTGAGTTTAACAATATCAGGAATCCGATCAAATTCTGGTCCACCGGATATTTGATTGTGATTATTCAATATCATCTGGATCATTGTTGTTCCTGACCGAGGTGAGCCACCAACAAATATCAACCTGCTTCCAAGTTTGGAATCATTCATAGATACACTCCTAAGCCTTAATACACAAATTTTGGTACTGTTTCTCACAATATATGGCCATAATGCCATTAATGATAATAGAAACTGTATACGTGATCAATGTCCCCCAAACAGCACCAATCATTCCATATTGAGGGATAAGACAAAGACCCAATGCCAGATTTCCCATGCCAGATATTGTTGTCATAGTGGAAACAAAGATAAAAAGGCCACGACCTATCCATTGAGATGCCATCACATTGGAAAAAGTCATTCCGATTAAAGCCAATAGCATTAAATTAAAGATTGGCACGCTTGGCAAGAATTCCTCTCCAGCGACAATCAAAATGAGCCATTTTGAAGTAAATTTTGCAATGATTGCAATAATAATCATAATCAATGTCATATATATTAATATTTTTCTCTGATATTCCCAGGCCTTACCAGGGCCTTTTTGAGAAATCTGTCCATAAAGAATCATTGATGCAGAACTTGGAATAATCAGCATGATACTGATTAATTGAATTGCCAGTTGAAAGTATCCTGTGACGATGATACCATGATAATGACTGATAATCAGAATATCAGTATACATGATCATAAAAGATCCAATAGTATTTAAATGGAGTTTTACACCGCCCTGAAGTAATGATTTAATGGTTTGAATGGATGCATAGATTTTTACTTGCGCTATTTTATACAAGTGTTGCAAGCCAATGATGGTCACAACAATCTGTGAAATAATCATCGAAATAATCACACCTTTTACACCATATTGAAGTAACCAGGCAGTAATAAGAAATAGTAAACCAGCACTTTTACCATAAATGATCGCTTTATTATATATTTCAATTTTATCCAGCGCCATAAATAGGGAGCGTCCATAATTATCCCAAATAAGCAATGGCAACAATAAAAATGCAATGAACAATAAATCCATCGTTAAGTCATTAAATATTTTCCCTTGACTGATTTGGAATAATATCAAGATAATCAGCCAGGATAAACAGGAAATAATCGCCATAATTAACATCAGGCTGCCTGACATTGCTGGAAGCCATTCTTGGTCACGATTTTTTGAAGCGAGATGAATGGCAACCTGGCCAAGGCTCAAGTCACCAAATGTACCGAACATGTTGACCCATGTTGTTAATGATGCGATTAATCCTCTTCCTTCAGGCCCCAGCCAATGTGCAGTAAAAGATAATGTAATAAAACCAATTAAGAGAGAATATATTCTGGTGCCGCTGGTTAGAAAAATTTTTTTCCATAAAAGATACATATTCTAAGCACTATTTTTTAGTTTGATAAAGTGGCTGTAATCACGTATATAATCATGCTCGTTGTATGGTTGTGAAGCCAGTACCAGGCAGATGCCCCCTGAAGAAAAATTGACAATTTCTCTCCAAATCATTCTTGGAACCAAAACACCATAGTATGCACGATCCATATGAAATTTTTTTTTCTGATGACCATCATCTAATATGACATCAAATGCGCCCATTGCTGAAACCAAAATTTGCATCAGTTCAATATGCGCATGCGCACCACGTTCTTCACCGCCAGGCACGTCATAAATGTAATATACTCTTTCAATTGAAAAGGGAACATGTTTTATCCCCTCAACAAATGTAATATTTCCCTGACGCGCTGATATTTTGGGTAATTCTATTATTCTACAATCATCAATGGTTGTTTTCATGCTTGTCCTTTAGAATATTGATTGTGTCAAGATAATTGCTATAGTTTCTTATATATTCTTCAGTCGAATATGGCAAAGAGGAAAGTACCAAACAAACTGAATTGGTTGAAAAATTTTCCAGTCTGCGCCATATCAAGTTTGGCAAATATAATCCGATATATGGACGATTTAAAGTAAAAGATTTTGTATTGTAACCATCATCAACAACAACATTAAAACTGCCAGAAAGTGCAATAAACATTTCCTTGAGTGTTTTAAATGCATGCCCGCCGCGTGTTTCACCTCCAGGCACATCATACATCCAATATACACGTTGAATTGTATATGGAATTGGACGACCTGCCTCAATAAAGGTGATATTACCCCGAACATCTGAAATTTTCGGTAGATCCAATAGCTTGACATCATTGATTGTATTCATATTTTTCATTTTTTATTATCCATTTCTTGCACATGGGTTTGATTGCAGTTGAGGGCGAACAAATATGTTGCTCTCACAATCATATTGATCAATCTTGATTGATTCTAAGTTCATAGAAGTCATGAACAAGGGAACGTGCTCCATAGCTTTCTTTGTTTTGAATCAATGGTTTGTTCAGATACCTGCCATCTTTCTCTGTTGAAATACCAAAATCAAAATACCGCTTATGTGAATAATAATCTGTTATTAAATAATCCAAAATACAATCCAACACACCTTCTTGTTTTCCTTTATCTGTCGCTGCAATATATTGAGCATGTGCTACATGGGTACTTTCAAAAATGACAACACCACCAAACATCTGACATTGATCATAAATTGCAAATAATTTAATATTATCTGGAAAAAGGGATTGCAGTAAAGACAGTTCTTGATGAGTATGTACAGGTTTTACGCCATATTTACTGACAAGCATTTCTTCTTCAATTTTCATAAAGGAATCAAAATCATCTGTAATGACGACATCATAGTTTTTTGATCTGGATTTCTTGACCGACCATTTTCTTCCTTTGCCATAATGAATCTTTTCATGCAAATGAATCGACGCGGAAACATCACGACGAATGAGTTGTGCATTGTTGACAAATAAAGCATATAAATCTTCTTCAGAAGGATATGTATGATAGATACTTGGGATTGCTTTGTATATCAACCGATTAAATTTATATTCCTGCATATATGTTTTTAATTCATCAAAAATATCAAGCATTAATGAAGTTTTCATTTTATGATCAGAAATAATGCCACCAAAGGTCAATCCACCATATGAATATAATAATGTATCTTGTTTGTTTGCAGGCAGCAAAGCAATCAATTTATTTTCTTGATAAAACAAAAGGGAATGATCAATAAATCGATCTGAATGATACTCCATATATTCCCTTTGGAAGAAAAAAAGTCCATTTTTAGATCGTTTCACAAATGCATTCCATGCTGATCTGAGTTGATTATTATACAATGTTATATTGATCATTTTACCATTCCTCAAGCACAGCGTAACCAAAACCATCATAGCCATAATTGTTACCATTATAAAACAAATATACCGCCTGTTCGGTTTGAACCACTGCTGGATAGGAAATCATTTGTGAATCCCAGGCATTGGGATTTGAATTGACATCAATACCAACGAGATGATCTTTGCGATTCCAAATCATACCATCCGATGACTCTGCATAACCCATTCGATATCCGATAGATTTTTTTCCAACGCCATAAAACATTTTGTAAGTGTTATTATGTTTGATAACATATGGGCGTCCGACCCGATGTTCATCACCTCCATTTTGTGGGATACAAATCCTTGGTTCATCAGAAAAGTGAATGCCATCATGGGATTCTGAATATCGAATATCATAAACCGGGTAACTTTTATTGGATTCATTCACAAACGTATCTCCCCCTCCATACCAGCATTTCCATATATTGTTTTCATATCGAATACTATGAATGACACGAAAAAAAAGTTCTTTGTCTGTTCGATCCAATATAGGGACCCTTTGATAGCGTTTGAAGTCTATTCCATCTTTGCTTATCGCCAGCCCACAAAAAACAAAAAAACGAACTTTTTGGCCCAATTGATAACCCGCATAGTATAAATAGAATTGATTGTCACGTTTGATTATCGCTGATGGTACGACACCATTTTCATCAAATGCACCAGGTATTCCAATATCTAATGCCGGTTTTTCCGAATATCTAATTATAACTGATGGATCTTTTACATCAACATCAACAAATCCAATTCTGCTCATCCCTTCATTATCACGACATCCAATATATATTCTAATGACAGTGTTATTTTCAATTAAAATAGGTGTGGGTTGAAGTGACGAATGTTTTGCCCATTTTAGTTTGTTTGAAGGATGAAAGATAAGGCCTTTCTTTTTCCATTTCATAAATAACTCCTTATTTTACAATAAAATTTATTATACATTAAAAGCAGTAAAACTATCCTTTTTCATGGGAGCAGCAGGATTTCCAATATAAACTTTTCCGGGGTCCGTATTTTTAACGACAACTGCACCTGATCCGATAATACAATCCTGGGCTATGTGGATTTTATCATTTATACAACTATTTACACCAACAAAACAATTTTTGTTAATCTTGCAAAATCCGGAAATAGTGACATGAGATGATATATAACAATGGTCATCAATTTCAGAGCGATGACCAATATGATTTCCACTCCACACATAAACGTTGTTTCCAATTTTTACATTTGATTGGATGACATTATTTTCAAGAATAAAGCAGTTGTCCCCCAATTGAACATTTCTCCAGACAAATGCTTTTGAACTTACATATGAAGAAAAACAGTATCCCATTTTCTTAAGACGCTCATACATTTGTGATCGCACCCGATTCAGTTTGGTATATGATATGGCAATGAAAACGTCAAAAATATCCGGAGGATAGTTTTGTTCAAGTTTGTCAAGCGCGATCACAGGACAGCCAAAAAGCGTTTTTGTCTGAATATATTGTTCATCAACTGAAAATGCATAAATATCATAATCAGAATCATAGGTAAAATATTCATAAGCCATCTCCGCTGTCTCACCTGTACCAATAATAATCAGTTTTTTGTTATTCATTTTATTCACCTGAATAAATTTTTTATATATATCTTATCGTTTGTTTGAATTATCTCATCTAGAATGCGCGTTAATTTTTTAGCACCGATATCATTTAAATGATCTGCATCCTTATAATCTACTTTATGAAAACGATCATCTTCCATAAAGTCATAATATTTTACATTTGCATATTTTTTTAATACTGAGGCCAGGCTGGTTTTCATCATTGAAAATTGTTTGATATCGATATTATCTCGATAGCTTTTCCATGCTGGCGGCGTAAAAATAATTGGATGAACTCCCATTTTATCACATTCTGTAAAAATGTTGCTTAATAGTTTTAGATTGGTATCTAAAAGATTCATATTTGAATTTTTTGTATGTCTTTTTGCTGCTGATATGCCTGATTTCCTCAAATCCGATTGCGCAGTGTTTGTATAACTCAATCCAAACCCCAAATTAGAAACAGTAATATTATTTTCACCATTAAAATACTTTATTAATAATTCTATGATTGTAAGTGGTTTTGAGGTCATCACTTCAGTATTATACATTAAGTTTGAATGATAGCGGCAGTTGTAATAAAGTGAATAATATTTCGCGCGCCAATGTTCCTGACCATCTTCCAACTGAGTGAACAATGTGAAATAAGATATGGGCAATATCAGTACTTTCAAGTTGGAAAAATTTTTTTTAAATTTTTTTAAAATAAAAAGATCATATTTTAATGATTGAGAGACATGTGCTGCATTAAATGAGTTTTTACTAAAATATTTAGGATTAATTCCAAAAAAACTATGAGAGCTGCCCAATATCAAAATTTGAATATGCTGTGCATTCTTTGTTAAATATTCGTTTTTATAAGAATAATCATTTGGAATTTGCTTGATAATGAATTCTGAAAAGCAAATGAATATCAAAATTGGAAATGTAAAGACAACAATTTTATAAATAAAACGTATCACCGAAGCGTATCTCCATCATTCATTAGAATTGAAAGTATATAAATTCCTGTTGTTCAGCGCCAAGTTGCCAAATCATGAAAATGACAACATAATAAATACCCCATCGTGTCCAAAGCGGCATTTTTATTTGGCAAAATTCCAGGGCATGTTGACGCTTACGTTGGAACCATTCAACACAAACAAACAAGAAAATCAATAACAAAAACCTTTTGGGAAATACTTCTGCTGGTGAAAATAATGATGCAGAAAAAATTTCAGATATGTAAATAAATGCTTTTGTAATTGATTCAGACCTGAAAAAAACCCAGGCAATTGATACAAGTAAGAATGTTATGCCCATCTGCCAAATTTCTGTAAAATTTGGCAACCACGCATTCTCTGCTACAGTATTCGTATGCTTCCGGTGCGTTTTTAACAATAGATAGGGTAAAATATAAATTGCATGGATGGTCCCCCAGGCGATAAATGTCCAATTGGCGCCATGCCAAAAGCCGCTTACAATAAATATGATAAACACATTTCTGACAAGTACGATATTTGTACAACGACTGCCCCCAAGCGGTATGTAAACATAGTCTCTAAACCATGTCGATAGAGAGATATGCCAACGCCGCCAAAACTCAGCAATGTCACGAGAAAAATAGGGGAAATTAAAATTTCTTTTTAAATGATAGCCAAAAAGTCGTGACGTACCAATTGCAATATCTGAATAACCAGAAAAATCACCATATATTTGAAAAGCAAAAAGCATCGCTCCAATCAGCAAGGTACTTCCTGAATAGGTGTGATAACAGGCAAAAATATCATTGACAAATATTGCACAATTATCTGCAATTACTATTTTTTTAAACAAACCCCACAAAATTTGACGCATACCATCAACAGCTTGCCCATAGATGAATGTTTTATTTTGATGAAATTGTGTTAATAAATGCGTTGCACGTTCGATAGGCCCTGCAACCAGTTGCGGGAAAAAACTGACAAATGCAAAAAAAGCAATCATATCACGTGTGGGTTGCAGTTTTCCACGATATATATCAATTGTATAACTGAGCGTTTGAAATGTGTAAAAGCTAATACCAACAGGTAGAATTATATCAAAAACCATTGGATCTGTTATAGGACATCCAAAAAATGTAAAGGCTTTTTGAAAATTTTGTGCAAAAAAATTGAAATATTTAAAAAAGGCCAACAACCCTATATTGGTAACAATACTTGTGGCAAGGAGTAATTTTCGATTTGATTCTTTTTTTGTTCCATTTATAACGATTCCAACTGTATAATCAACACATGAACTAAATGCAATTAATAATAAAAACCTCCAATCCCACCACCCATAAAAAAAATAACTGGATACAAGTAATATAAGGTTTTGAATTCTCTTGTTCTTATATGAAACAAACCAATACAGAACAAATACGATTGGTAAAAATATGGCAAATTCAATTGAATTAAAAGTCACTGAAAACCTTCATATCTTTTTTTTTAATTAATTATTGGCAAACAACCATATTGACATTTTATGTAAGCGATCAAAAATTTTTCGGGTATATGGTATTTAATTATATATTGATTACGATATACGATCTGTTCGATCAATGTATTGGAATCCCTCCATCCTGATTGTTTCAACATCACTGATTGCATATGGATTTTTCATTCGACCTCATGTGCATCAAACGTTTATATTTCAGATACATGTCAATATGTTTATCAGCGATCAAGTCCCATGTATATTTTTGTTTTACGAGTTGAAGTCCATTTTCTCCCATTTGTGGAAGTATGGAAGGATTAGATAAAAAATCATCAATTACCCGACTTAAAACAGATGGTTTAGCAGAACTTACAGCACCAGCGGAATACTTTTCAACTTCATTAAAATGACAACCATCTGATATAACAACAGGTGTCTGGCTTGCCAGGGCTTCTAATATTGCAATAGAAAAACCTTCTTCTTCTGATGGCAAGCAGAAAAGATCTGCTCGGGCCAATAAATCTTTTTTTAAATCACCAGTGACCATTCCTGGAATGATGATACGATCCGCTACGCCATAATCTCTGGCTTTTTTGAGCAGCATATTGGCAATACCGGATTCATCAGGTCCTGCAATAACTAAAACAGCTTGCAAAAATTTATTTGAAATATGAAGAAAGGCATCTAACAAACAATCAACTCTTTTGATCCAATGAATTCTGCCCAAATATAATAAAACTTTTGCTGAATCCGGTATTGCATATTCTTTTTGGGCAATGCCTCTGTGCTCTTGCCAATAGTTTTCAACATTGATGCCATTTGGAATGACATGACAAGGATTCCTTAAACCAAGTGCCTGATAACTAATCATTTCGTCCTCATTTAATGCAACCAGGGCACTTGCGCGTTTCAATATTTTATTTTCTATGGCATACAAATACAATTTTTTTTTTAAAGATCTATATTTTAATCGCTTTAAATTCAAAACACCGCGCTGACTGTAAAAATAGGGGATATTATTCTTATGCGCAACTGTTGCTGCCAGATATGTCGGATAAGCAAATGGCAGTTGTGTATGAACGATATCGATAAATCGTATTGTTCGTAACAAATTTTGTTTCATTAAAGGTGCATATAAAAAACCGACCGATTTTGCCAGATAAGGAATAAATGGAAATAATGATTGGATATGGTTGTTGTAGTCATAATACCAAACTTTGACACCATTGATATCATGGGGTACATTTGGTAAAACAGATAATTTTTCATATACATTGGAATTGGTTGTGTATACAAAAACCTTATGTCCCTTTTTAACAAGTGTTTCTGCCAGCGATGACACACTTATTGCAGGGCCGCCAAATTTCCATGCAGGTTTATAAGCATGGATTGCAAACAGAATTTTTAATTGTTTTGAATCATCCATTGGTATATTTTTTCATATTTTTTGGCCATGTTTTGAACCGACCATTTTTCAATTCGCTGTCTGGCATTTATGGTACGTTTTTTAGCGTCTGCCTGGTTTGTAAGAACATCAAAAATTCTTTTAGCAACACATTCAGGCGTAATCGGATCAGCCCATAACGTATTATTTTCATTTAAAATAGATTTATGCGCAGGTATATTTGAAACAATAAGTGGGCATTGACAAACAATTGCTTCTAACAGCACATTTGGAAAACCTTCATATTCACTTAATAATACAAATGCTTTTGCACCTTTCATTAAATACCAGACATGTTCGGGAGATACAGGTCCTGTCATCAAAATTTTCGTTTCCAATCCTAAGTCTTTTATCAGTGTTTCAAGTGTTTTTTTTTGATTACCATCACCGCAAATAACCAAATTGATATGTTGTTTTTTATTCAGTAAGGATATTGCTCGAATGAGTATATCAATTTTTTTTTGTTTTTCAAGTCGGCCAGCATACAGTATAAAATTATCTATGTTAGTTTTATTATGATCTATCATATTCGCAGAAGGAGAATTAATTGACTGAAATGGCACACCATTGGGAATAACGCACAAATTTTTGCGTGGATAGGAGTTTTTCCAATACATTAAACCATTTTGCGAGTTTGCGACAATAATTCTGGCAAAGCGTGCCAGACATAATCGCAATAAATGTTTCCAATTAGTAGGGTAAGCTTTTGAAGAATTCGGCTCGCGAAGCAACCATTTCGTTTTCGTATAGATCGCTGCCAGCCCCCCAATAATGTCCATTTGACGAATCCATGTATGAACAATATCTGGTTTTCGTGATTTAATCAACCGAATTAATTGCAATAGAATTGAATAGTCGTAATTGCTGTTAGCCTTTATTTGAAAGTAATTCGCATTTTCTATAAATTGTGGAGAAAGTTCTTTTTTGCCTTCATATAAATAGGCAATATCAACATGATGCCCCAGTTGAACTAATTCTTGTGATAAATAGAACATCTGACGTTCAGCGCCACCACCCGCAAGATGGGGAAGAATGTGAAGTATATGCATGATGATTCCGGTTTCTGTTATTGAGCGAACATAAGTAAGCGATCATAAATTTTCGGGTAGATCGTAGTCAATTATTTAACATGCTTTGGGAGTCTGATTTCTTAGCCCTGAAAGGGCGTCACATACCAGCCTAGGGCAACGCCCTGGGTAATGGTGAATAAAGGTTTTCTTAGCCCTGAAAGGGCGTCACATCTATGTTTTTTGTGTCGCCCTTTCAGGGCTAAAAATCTGATCAATCTTTAACCCAGGGCGTTGCC
>Ga0272440_1002244_pt1 | contig 15197 bp, 16 predicted proteins | sample SSMMMBAug17_FD_192440 | JGI IMG/M metagenome (GOLD analysis project Ga0272440, IMG submission 192440) | Marine sediment archaeal communities from Little Sippewissett salt marsh, Falmouth, MA, United States - SSM-MMB-Aug17 | ecosystem: Environmental > Aquatic > Marine > Wetlands > Sediment ... | reverse complement strand
TGAATAATTTCTTTTTTTGGCAGGGGTTGATGTTCAATAAAATAATGACCACATCCTGAAACCAAGAGAAATATCAATAATAATAAGGTTTCACGCCACATATTTTCGTTTTACCTCCAATCCGATTGATCAACCACAATAATCACCCGGCAATGCTTCAAAATGGTTAAATGCTCAATTAGACTTTTAAATCTTGCTGTTTCGGTGTTGCTTATCACAATATTGTTTGACTTTTCTCCACTGACACTGATTCCTTTTACAATAAATGGTTTGTTGCCAATTCGATGATGTTTGCAAGCACCTTCAAAGCTGTTCATATAAATACAAATGCCGGATTGTACCGCATATTCACGGCTGATATATTGCGGCCCATAAACTTCATCACCGCTTTTACTAACAATAATTGGAGCCATACATGCACGTAATTCCAAACCTCTCGCATCTACAATCAAGCCTGTACATTTTTTTTCTTTATGCCAGTCCATCTGATCTTGAGAAAAAATTTTGGCAATAGATTCAATATAACCAATGTCATCAGGTAATGCAAGTTGAGAAAAACCACCATTCATAGACATTTGAACTGTTATTTCAACGGTTCCATCAGATAGATACTCTTTTTTTAAAACGCGAGCATTTTCAGTCATTTGCTGTATTTGTTCCTGAAATTGGCGGTCTTTTTTTTGAATATCCACTGCATGAGAATTGGTATCAATACAAACATTTAATACAGTTAAGTATAAATTTTCAAATGCCTGTTTCAATGCATTTTCTTCAGCAATTTTTCGGCCAATTGGATTACCATGAAACTTTTCTGATGGTATACCCGTTCCAGATGCGATAACTGCCAGTGTCGTCCAGTTAATATATCCCTGTGCATGAGATTCTAAAACCGGTGTTTGTGCATGACCATTTAGATTCAGACAAGAATAAAATACAGTGAAAATAATGATCAGCGTTAAAGGTTGTTTTCTGTAAGCAAGCAATAATTTTCTTCCTTTTATAGCTACAAAAAATAATATTTAAGGAATACTCGAACAATGCCTGTGCCTATGATGCATCCCCCCTTTTTTGCAACAAAACAGTCCTGCTTCTGAATATGGAAGGTCGTTCCAATTCAATAAAACCTGCACTTTCTGCGATAGAAATGCTTGTTGCAAAATCACTTTCAGAAACATGTCCTTTTGGTTCTGCCACAAGAAATTTGGCATCAGGTTTTAACACGGGATTCAGTTGGGAAAAAAAACGCTTAATATCGGGTACTTCATGAACAACTGCAAATGCAAGTGCAAAATCAACTTGTTCTTTCAGGTCGTTGATTCCAAGATTATCACTTGTGGTTAATCGCGGATCAATTCGTTCAAAGACATCATCTTTTAAGGCACGCTTTTTTAAAGCGGTCAACATTTTATCCTGAACATCCAGACAAATAACCCGACCATTATATTTTACCATGTGCGCCATTGGAATAGTAAAAAAGCCCATGGCACATCCGATATCCAAAACAGTCATACCTTTATCAATATATGGTTTCAGAATTTTTTTGGGGTTTTGAAAATAAGCACGGATAGGACTTGCTAATATGTAGCCTACCCAAAAGGGACAGACATTGTTTGCCATTACTATTTTCCTCTCAATATAGCTTTTCTTCTTTGATTATATTTGTTGCCTCAGAACTGGTTGATTTTGGGGTATGCCTTGCCTCTACAAAGCAAAAAAGCATACATCCACTATAATAAAAATGGGGTACGCATTGTTCGAGTTTTCCTAAGGCAAATAATGTATCAAAAGATCAATAGAATTTATCATTTCAGGAAGTTGCCATTGATTTATTGTTTGCATATCAGATACATACACATCATGTGTCATTGCGTCAAGCAATTCAAATGTACCTGAATTTTGTAGTTCAAAATCCCAGCGAAGCAATTGTGGCGCTCCCTGCTCAATACGAATCAGTCTAAACTGTTCTCCAGTTTCGCAAATCATTTGATCAGATATCTGTGTCATTTCTGTATTCGCAATAATAGAAAGTGCCGAATTCTGTTGATTCGATTTGATGTTATAAGGACTTTCTGCCACGCCCAATGAGATTTCAGAAACAGGTTCATTTGGTGTCTGTTTGTCTGCAAGAAAAAGATGCAATCGCCATCCCTGAAAAGTCTGTTGCTCTTCTTGTGTAGATATGAAAACAGCTTGAACGTCAAGTTGATCATGGGGCGTCAGGTTTAATGGATTCTGAGTATCCACCACATCACCAGACCAATAGGCAAACTGCCAGTTTTCATCAGGTTTTGCAGTCATCTGAATTGACTGATTTGAATCAATCATAATTTTTTGAAAAACATCAATTTCCTGATTGTCCATAAAAATGTGCCCTTTGCCAAGCACAGACAATGTAATGAACGTATTTTGCTCTAATGAAAACAGCCATTCTTTCATTGAATGAATCATGCTGGATGGCACAAAAGCATAATTATCTGTAACTGGATCTATTGTTTGAGTTGTAACAGTTAATTTCATAGATTTTGTTGCAAATAAGCCGCCAGAATCAATTACTTTAAATGTCAGCTTAGCTGTCCCATATTGATCAAATGATGGAATAATTCGGGCGGTTAAATGCTTCTTTTCATTTTTTTCAGCATCAACTGTTATTCGTGTCCCCTTTCCATCAATGTTGATATGGGTATCATTATTGGGGATCAAATCTGAATTGTTAGATGTACACAAAACAATGAGTGGACCGCCATCAGAATCTGAAACAGTAAACGCAACAGGATTGGTTGTTGCATTGATCGGTATTATTCGATCTGCGATGGGTGAAGGTTCTGATATATCAAGAAAAAATCCCTGATCAGTGGCGCTTACAGTCTGGATAAACAAAAACAGGAATATGACTGAAAATACACTATTTGTTATTCTTTTTTTCATAAAAACCTCCTTCCTTTAATATGATTAAAAATCATAAAGTTTTTCATCAATTCGGGGTTGTTTTAAAAAATTTGTTTTGATTAATCGTTTTGATGGCAATTCAAAAGGCTCTTCATTATCCAGTAGTTCACCCATATCTGCTTCAACCTTGTCTGGATCTTCTCCGGCTGCCATACGTTCAATTGCCTCTTTCATGTTTTTATTCAAGGGCATGCCGGTCATTTCTGACATTTTTTGCATCAGGCCGGCTGCCTGTTTTGGATCATTGTCATCAATGGCATCAACTTCTTGAGAAAGTAAATTCATTGCCCTGTCCATTTTGTTTTCATCAATGGGAATATCATCTGTATCGGCATCCTGCAAGTTTTTTGATATGGAAAATGTTGATAGCTGCCGAACCAGTTTTGTATTTTCACATTCAGGGCAATGTGGTATTTTTTTAGTGTTGATCGTTTTTGAAAAAAAACGATATACTGTATGACAATCATTGCAATAAAATTCATAGATTGGCATTGTACGATCCCTTTTTAACATCTTTAATTGATTCAATTAGAATATTTTAAGCATAATTCTAAAAAAATGCAACTTCATTTTTCGTTACAATTTTCACTATCCACTTTTTTTGGCGTTAATGTGCTTCAGCCCAATTCTTTCCCACGTCCATATTCACTTTTAAAGGGACTTCCAATGTCCAGACATTTTCCATAATTTTTTGCAGGATTGTCCGGACAATTTCAAGCTCATTTTCAGGCACTTCAAGCACAATTTCATCGTGAACCGATAAGATCATGCGTGAAGATAGTTTTTCTGAAAAAATTTTCTGATGGGTTTGAATCATGGCAAGTTTTATGAAATCGGCTGCTGTTCCTTGAATGGGGGTATTGACTGCAATTCGACGCGCCCCGGCCTGAACATTTTTATTCCTGCTGTTAATATCCGGGATATATCGAATACGACCGCACAGCGTTGTTGTTTTTCCGGTTTGTTCAGCATGTGCAACTGTTTCGTCAATAAATCTACGAACCCCCTGATAGCGATCAAAATACTGATCAATATAAGCCTGTGCCATCTTTCGACTGATATGCAATTCTTTTGACAGACGAAATGCTCCCATGCCATATATGATACCAAAATTGATCGCTTTGGCCTGATATCTGAGGGTATCAGTGACATCTGATAATGGCCTCTGAAATATTTCACTGGCTGTTCGTAAATGAATATCTTCATCATTACAAAAAGATTCGATTAAAATGGGATCATTGGCATAATGCGCCATAATTCTAAGTTCAATTTGGGAATAATCTGCTGATAACAATACATTGCCTTTTTCAGGCACGAATGCTTCACGAATTTTTCGTCCCTGTTCAGTACGAATAGGAATATTCTGAAGATTGGGATCCCGACTGCTAAGTCTTCCAGTGGCTGTCGCTGCTTGATTGAATGATGTATGTATGCGTCCTGTTTCTGGATGAATCAATGTCATAAGGGCATCTACATAGGTTGAGCGAAGTTTATCCTGTGAGCGATGTTTTAATAATATTGCGGGTAAGGGATGGATTTCAGCCAATTGTGTCAATACATTGACATCAGTAGAATAGCCTGTTTTTTTTCGGGTCTTCTTTTTGGCTGGCAGTTTGAGTTTTTCAAAAAGAATTTCACCCAGTTGTTGCGTGGACCTGATATTAAACGTTTCACCTGCCTGATCATAAATTTGTGATTCCAGTTCAGATAAACTCTGAGTAAAATATTGAGATAACTGTTTGAGTACAGATAGATCCACCTTGATACCGGTGTATTCCATATGTACCAACACGGGTAGAAGCGGCATCTCAACCGTTTCAAACAGTTTCCAGAGATCATTTTCCTGTAATTCTTTTTGAAACAGATCTGCAACAATAAGTGTAATATCCGCATCTTCACAAGCGTATTGAGTGGCCAGCTGCAGATCAATTTCACTGAAACAACGTTCTTTTTTGCCTGTTCCCACAACATCCTTATATTTTATCATTTTATAATTGAGGCGACTTAATGCAATTCTATCCAGGGCATGGGAAACATTTGAAGGATCCAGTACATAGGATGCAATCATGGTATCAAACAAATTATCTGATAGTCTGATCCCATATTGCTGGAATATGAGCCAGTCGTATTTGAGATTTTGTCCAATTTTTTGAATGGCCGAATTTTCAAGTAAGGGTTTGAATTCAGCCAACACCCAATCTCTGAATAATTGATTTCTTGCATCCAGTCCGGAATGCGCTACTGGAATGTAATAAGCGGTATGAGGTGTAAGGGATATTGAAAGGCCAACCAATTTTGCACGCATGGGATCAATATGGGTTGTTTCTGTATCAATGGCAAAACGTTTTTTTTCGTGAATTTGTTTGATAATATCATGACATTGATCTTTTGTTAGAACAGTTTGATAGTTTTTAGGTGGATTGTCGAGCGGTGGCTGATATTTTTGTTGTAAATTCCTGAATTCCAATAATTGAAATAATTCAAACAGTTTTTTTGTATCAGCATCCTGAAATTTAAATGCCGCTAAATCCAATTTGACAGGTGCATCGCAGTCAATTTGAACAAGCTCTCGACTCAAATAGGCTTGATCTTTAAATTTGAGAAGATTTTCTTTTTGCTTTTTTTTCGTAACAGTATCTATTTGCGCATAAACAGCATCCATAGATCCAAATTGTTGAATCAGGGTTGTGGCTGTTTTTTCGCCAATACCTGGAACACCAGGAATATTGTCTGAGGTATCCCCCCAAAATCCCATCATATCAATGAGTTGTGACGGGTTGAATTTATATTTATCAATAACTTTTTGTTCAGTCCATATGCGATCTTTCATAGGGTCCCAGATGGTCGCACCTGATGTGACCAGTTGCAAAAAATCTTTATCGCCTGTAACCATCACCGAAGGATATCCCTGAGATTCGGCTTGCTTAGCCAAACTCGCAATAAGATCATCCGCTTCAAAGCCTTGCATTTCAACAATAGGAATATTGAATGCATCAACAACTTTTCGGATATAAGGCTGTTGTACAACGAGATCATCAGGCATTGGCGGACGATTGGCTTTATACTGTGAGTATTTTTCATGACGAAAAGTAGGGCCCTTGCTGTCAAAAACCATGACCAGATATTGTGGATCTTTATCTTCGATCAGCTTGATCAGCATTCGCGTAAAGCCAAACACAGCATTGGTTGGCAAGCCTGATGAATTGGATAAATGGCTGATCGCGTGATATGCCCTGTAAACATAAGCGCTGCCATCAATTAAATATATTGTGGGTTTTTTCATTTTTTTCCTTGTGGTATCATTTCAGAAAACCACCGGGGTTTACCGAAATTTTTTTAAGTTTTGCTTTGGAAATAATTAAGTGTGCATCTGTTGAGATATTATATTTTTTCAGCCACCTAAACTAAAGATCATTCATTTTACATAAAACCATGTTTAGCGAGAAAAGCCGGATCAATTCCAGATTCAGATAATGAAGTATTATCTTTATTCATGACAAAACGCTCAACATATTTACCGATCATGTCAGTTTCAATATTTACCTGTTGTCCCACTTTTTTAAATCCAATGGTCGATAGTTTTGCTGTATGTGGAATGATGCTTAAATAAAATTTATTTTCTTCAAGACGATTAATTGTCAAACTAATGCCATCAACAGCTACTGATCCTTTATGAATCATATATCGACATAAGTTAGCCTGTGTTGAGATTTCAATAATGATGGCATTATCTTGATTCTGACGATTTGTAATAACACCTAAGCCATCAACATGGCCTGAAACAAGATGTCCATCAATTCTATCAGAAAGGCGCAACGCCCGCTCCAGATTTACCCTTTCATTTGGTTTAATGAATTGGAAAACTGTTTTTGATACTGTTTCAGGTGCAATGTCAACTTCAAATTGTCGGGTTGCAATCTGGATAGCTGTAAGACATACACCATTTACTGCAATACTGTCGCCAATTTTTGAATGATCTAAGTCAAAATCAGAAACAAGCGACATTTTAAAACTATTACCAGATCGATGTAAGTGCTGGACAGTTCCCAATCCTTCAATAATACCGGTGAACATGATAAATACTCCTTATATTCGCATTCCCAGGCAGAGCCTGGGAACAAGCACCATAGCGAGTTTGCCTTAGCCTAACGGCTATACCGCTTAACCCCATTGTTACTCCTCAAAAAGAATACGAAAACCAAGACGATTTCCGCGTCGATCGGGCGATCCCAAACTTCTGGACGCACATCGACAATGCCAGTCTTCGCTTCCCCAGTCGCCACCTCTTAAAGTTTTGGCCAGGCCTTTTTTGGGGCCTGTTGGATTTTTTGCAGGACTGACCCCATAATATTTTTTATCAAACCAGTCTTCGCACCATTCATGAACATTGCCATGAATATCATACAAACCCCAAGGATTTGCTTCCAGTTCTCCCACAGGATGCGTTTTTTTTCCAGAATTTTTTCGAAACCAGGCATATTTTTCTAAATTTTTTGTATCATTACCAAAGCAATAGATGTTCTGGGTATTGGCACGTGATGCATATTCCCATTGTGCTTCATATGGAAGTTTATAACTATTTGTTTTTTCTAATTTATTCAAACGTTTGATAAATTGATGGACATCATGGTATGAAACCTGTTCAACCGGATGGCGATCACCGGAAAAATGAGATGGATTGGATTTCATCACAGATGTCCATTCTTCCTGAGTTACCGGATATCTGCCCAAATAAAAAGGGCGGTCAATTGTTACGCGGTGTCGAGGACGCTCCATTTCATCAGCCTGCTCAGCGATTTCATCACCGCCCATAACAAATGATCCTGCGGGTATATATACCAGGACCATACCTATACTATTGGTTCGTGTTTTGGACATGCGTCTAGACTCCTCTCGTTTTTATTCGTTCTTGAAAGATGTTTCTTTCAAAAATTATGAATAATTATGTTTTCTAAAAATAGCTTGAATTACAAGCAATAATATTATAAAATTAAAATATTGCAAGTAAGATATTTGACTCGATGTTCAAGTTTTTTGTTTTGTTTTTAAAAACTCGCTACAGAACTTATTCCCAGGCTCTGCCTGGGAACGCATGCTTGGCGGCTCTGCCGCCTATGCATTTCATAGGTGGCAGATCCACCAAGTGTGCATTCACAGGCAGAGCCTGGGAATGCACAGTGCTAGCTTGTCTAAAAAACTTGAACATCGAGTTTGATGGAATTATTATCTAAGATTACATGGCAAAGTCCATAGTGAAAAATGCCAACAATAACTTTAATAATTAAATATTGACAAGAACGAAAAAAAGGTGTGAAATATAATTATTTTTAATAAAATACAATTAATTATTATACATAATTCGGTACTGTCCATTACAGTGCCACATAATAAAAGGAAAAAGAGGTCACCAAATGGCAGACAAAGCAAGAAAAGAAATATTATTGGAAAGTGGGACAAATGAGCTTGAAATTGCAGAATTCATCTTGGGAACACAAAGCTTTGGCATAAACGTTGCGAAAATCCGAGAGTTTGTGCCTTATGATCCTGAAGCCGTAACAAAAGTTCCCAATTCACCACCATCAATGGTCGGCGTATTTCTGCTTCGTGGACGAACCATTCCGCTGATTAATTTAAAAACGCATTTGGGAAGAGCTGATGATGTTGAATCTGAAAAGCCGGTCGTATTGGTGACAGAATTTAACACCCTGGTAAATGGGTTTATCATTGATGCAATCAATCAGATACATCGCCTGTCCTGGAGTGAAGTCAAATCTCTGAATCCAGTTCTAAAAAAGCATACGACACGTTTTACTGGTACTGTTAATGTCAAGGACAAAGAAATTCTTATCATGGATTTGGAATATATTGTCAGTGAAATCTTTCCTGAAAAAATGCGAGGTTTAACGCATCTGAGCAATGAAACCCTTTCAGAAGAGGAAGTCGATCAGAGAAGACCTGCCAACCAGGTTGTTATTGCTGAAGATTCCGGTATGATTCGTAATATGATTATCAAAACCATTGGCTCTGCTGGTTACACTAATATTAAGAGTTTTGACAATGGTCAGAGTGCATATGATTTTGTAAAGACGACCAAAGAAAAAGCTGAACAGCAAGGTAAAAAATTGACAGATTATGTTTCCATTGCTGTATCTGACATTGAGATGCCAAGAATGGATGGTCTTACATTTTGCAGGAGTGTTCGAGAAGAATTAAAAGAAGCCACTTTTCCAGTTATCATCTTTTCATCTTTAATAAACGAACAAATGGCAATTAAATGTCGCAATGTTGGGGCAAATGCCCATGTAACCAAACCACAAATAGCAGAACTGGTTGACCTCATGGATAACTTGATCTTTGGTATTACTAAAAATAAATGATATTACTCATTCGATCCGCATGAAAGTCGCTGAGATTTCCTGCTAAACATATTAAAAAAATGTACATAGAATGAATAAATTTAATTATACTTCGATTGAGAAAGGGCTGTTATGTCACAAGATCAACCCAAAAAAGAAATATTATTGGAATCTGGCACCAATGAAGTCGAACTGGCTGAATTTTTTCTGGGAACAAGAAGCTATGGTGTAAATGTTGCAAAGATAAGAGAATTTGTTCCTTATAAGAAAGGTTCTGTTACTAAAGTACCAAACGTTCCGCCGAGTATGATTGGTATGTTATTATTGCGGGGAAAAACCATACCACTGATACATTTAAAACAAAATCTTGAATTGGATGACCATTCGATATCTGAACGTCCTGTTGTTCTTGTTACAGAATTCAACACAGTCGTGAACGGTTTTTTGATTGACTCCATCAGTCGTATCCATCGACTGTCCTGGAGTGATATCAAACCTTTGAATCCTGTGTTGTCTCAGCATGCCCATAGAATTACCGGTACAGTGCATGTTGATAAACGTGAAATTCTGATTCTGGATTTGGAATATATTATTGGTCAGTTATTTCCCGATAAAATGGCATCACTCAATATATATGAAAATCAAGAAGTTGGTAGCGGTCTGTCAGTACAGGAAAAACGAAATAAATACCCTGTTGTTATTGCTGATGATTCTGGCATGATCCGAAAACTCGTATTTAATGCTTTAAAATCTGAGGGATATCAAAATGTTCGGGATTTTGATAATGGCTTGACAGCATTTAATTATCTTTTGGATTTAAAACAAAAAGCTGAGACAGACAAAAGCCCTATTAATGATTTTGTGGGTGTCGTTGTTTCAGATATTGAGATGCCTCAAATGGATGGGCTCAATCTGTGCAAGCGCATTAAAGAAGATACCGTGTTGTCCAAAATTCCAGTAATCCTGTTTTCCTCTTTGATTAACGAACAAATGATTAGAAAATGTAAACGTGTTGGCGCTGATGGTCAGATATCAAAGCCTGAGATGAAAAAAATGATTGCTTATGTTGATGAAGTTTTGGGCATTAAGGATGATGGCGAGTAAAGAAATAACATTGCAGCTACAAAAAAAGATTTATTCCGTTTCCGATTTGACCCAATCAATTCGGTTTTTTCTGGAAAGTAAGTTTCCATTTTTTTGGATTTCTGGAGAGATTTCCAATTTTAAAAGGCCATCATCAGGTCATTACTATTTTACACTGAAAGATAAAAACGCACAAATCAGTGCTGTCATGTTCAGAGGGCAGAATCAGCATTTAAAATTTAAGTTGGAAAATGGGTTACAAATTATTGCCTCGGGACGGTTGACAGTCTATCCACCTTATGGCAATTATCAAATTATTCTCGAATACGCAGAACCAGCAGGACTGGGAGCACTTCAACTTGCCTTTGAACAATTAAAGGCTCGCCTGGCAAAAGAAGGTTTATTTGATCAAAAGCATAAAACCTCATTACCTTTTATTCCAGAACATATCAGTGTGATAACTTCACCACATGGCGCTGTTGTCCATGACATAAACAATGTCCTTTCAAAACGTTTTCTTAGGCCCATTCAACTAGTTCCGGTGAATGTTCAGGGGATGCGAGCATCAAAGGAAATCATTGATGCTTTACAGATGATTAATACTCAGAAACGATCTGATGTTATTATTATTGCTCGTGGGGGCGGATCCTTGGAAGATTTACAGGCTTTTAACAATGAAAACGTGGCCAGAGCCGTTTTTGCATCAAAAATTCCAGTGATATCTGCCATTGGTCATGAAACCGATTATACCATTGTTGATTTTGTAGCAGATTTTAGAGCACCGACCCCCTCTGCTGCCGCTGCATGTATTGTCCCTGAACGACGTGAATTACTACATAAGCTCAATGCAACACGTAATTTACTCTTTCAATCAATGGCCAGTCATGTTCAATATAAGCGCTTGGCATTGAAAAATCATGCATCGCGCTTGAAATCTCCAAAACGCATATTTGAGGATATTCGTCAACAACTGGATGGCTCAACCCAAAAACTGATTGATCAAATGAATACGCTCATAACGACAGCAAAAACGCATTTGAATCAATTACAAAAAAGATTGATTGTTGCCAATCCGCAAAAAAAAATGATTGGCTTAAAAAATGAACTGATTTGGCAGACAAGCACATTAATAAAGGCCACTCAAAAATATTATGATCAACGTCGGGCATGCTTGAATAATCTTCAAGGGCGATTGCTTGCTTTGGATCCTTACGCAATATTGGCACGCGGATACAGTGTAACCCGATTATTACCAGACAAAACCATTGTAAGCAGTACAGAAAATCTTCAATCTGGACAGCGTTTAAACATTATGTTTGCAACCGGGCACGTTGACGTACTTATAGAAAAAATTAACAATCCAATATAGGCTTTGAAGGTAATGATATATTATGGCAAAAAAATCATTTGAATCGGCAATTGAACAGCTTGATACAATTGTTAAAGAACTGGAGGCTGGCGATATTCCTTTGGAACACGCCATTAAAAAATTTGAAGAAGGTATTAAACTATCGCAGCTTTGTGCCAGAAGACTGGATGAAACAGAAGAAAAAATGACATTATTGATAAAAGCCGCTGATGGTCAATTAACAAATATTCCTTTTGAGTGAATTATGTTTGATTTTAAGCAATATATGAAAAAGCAGCAACAGCGGGTCAATGAGAAACTGTCCGCATTGTTTGCACAAACCCCACAAAAAAGTCGGTTATTATCTGCCATGCAATACAGTCTTATGGCAGGTGGAAAACGCATTCGGCCAATTTTATGTATCAGTGCTGCTTTGGCAGTTAATAAAGATCATGTGGATGAACTACCCGTTGCGTGTGCAATTGAATGCATTCATACATATTCATTAATTCATGATGATTTACCATCTATGGACAATGATGATTTACGTCGAGGAAATCCGACCTGTCACAAAGCATTTGATGAAGCTACAGCCATCCTGGCTGGTGATGCCCTTTTGACACTGGCATTTGAAATTCTTTCTGATCAAACCCTGCATCATAGCCCTCAAATTCAGTTAGAAATTATTCGTATTATTGCCAATGCCGCCGGACCATTGGGTATGATAGAAGGACAGATGCGCGATATTGCCTCTGAACAAAAATATTTGGATGAAAACGAACTGGAACAACTCCACAATCTGAAAACTGGTGCGCTTATAAAGGCATCTGTGAAAGCAGGTGCAATCCTGGCAAATGCGACAGAAAAGCAAGAACAATGCTTGAATGAATATGCTGAAAATATTGGTCTTGCATTTCAGGTTATTGATGATGTTTTAAATGTGAAAGGAGATCCCGACCGACTGGGCAAAGCTGTTGGGACAGATAGCCATTTACAAAAAAATACATATCCTGGTTTATTAGGCATTGATCGGGCTGAGGATAAAGCCCGACAGCTTGTAAAAAATGCCATTCAGTGTCTGCATCAATTTAATGATCAGGCTGAACCTTTACGAGCAATTGCAAATTATATTGTTTGGCGTGATCATTAAGGATTTTTGGGAAATAACTTTACCCGTCAATAACTTTACAGTCGGACATGTTTGACATGTCCGACTGATCAGACTTTTTTTAATGGGAAAATTTTTTTTCAAGTATTTTTGGTCAGAAATCAGCCCATTTATTTAAAACGACAATCTGAGCGTTTCTCTCGTATCTCTTGAGCGCTCGCCGTCAACCATCCGGATTTACTTTCATTGACCCGATCAAATCTCGCAACATAGGGTTTGATATCTAACAAAGGCGTATTATCCAAAACATCAATATCAGAAATAATGAGCTTATTTTTTTCAATCCTGTTCAAACGAACAATGGAAAGTCCAATATGGTTAGGACGTAACGGTGATCGTGTTGCAAAAACACCTCTTGTTTGTGTATCCATAAAAGGTTTGACCTGTAACTCTGTGCGCACGGCCGCATGAAAGAAATACACAAGATAGATATGACTAAAACCATCCAGATCTTGTAAACCTTCAGTATATTGTTCATTGATCAGGACATAGCCTTCGATTCCAATAGCCCCTTTGGGTTGAATAGGCATGTTTTCAATGGATTTATGCGGCGAATGGATAATGCCAATGGATTCTATATTAATCATATTCATCTCCTACCAATGAAGTAAAGATGCCGCCCAGGTAAATCCTGCCCCAAATCCACACAGGAGCACAAGATCGTTTTCTTTCATTTTCCCCTGACGAATGGCCTCACACATACAAATGGGGATTGTTGCTGCTGTTGTATTGCCTGTCCATTGAATTGTGTTAACCATTTTTTCTTCAGGAATTTTCAGCATGGAAGCAGTCATCTGGTTAATTCGCAAGTTTGCCTGATGAAACAGGACAACATCAATATCATCTACAGTTTTTCCTGCTTTCTCCAATACTTCTTTTGAAACCTCAACCATACGTCGGGTTGCATGCTTAAATACCAGACGACCATTCATTTTAGGATACTGACACCCGGCATCAAGATCTTCATGAGACATAAAGAAATCATAGGCATTGCATGGATATTCAATCCATAAAGCATCCGCATATTTACCTTCAGAATACATTGCATGACCCAAAATTCCTGGATGATCATTGGTTGATGGACCAACAACAGCAGCACCAGCACCATCTCCAAAAAGTACTGTAACAGCTCGGCCATCCTTGCTAAAATCCAGACCTCTGGAATGCACTTCAGCACCAACAACGAGAATATTTCGATATTGTCCACTTTTGATCAGACTATCCGCCATTGCCAGACTATACAAAAAACCTGTGCATTGATTACGAACATCAAGCGCACCGACAGGTCTTTCGCCAAAAAGTTTCTCCTGAAGAAAACACCCATTTCCTGGAAAGTAATGATCAGGGCTCAGGGTTGCATAAATGATAAAATCAATATCATCAGCACTAAGATTGGCATCTGCCAGAGCTTTTTTTGATGCTTCAAAGGCCATCTCAGTACCGCTCTCATTGGTTACATAATGCCTGGATTGAATTCCTGTTCTTTGTTGGATCCACTCATCTGTTGTTTCTAATGTTTTAATCTGTTCCAATTCAGTATTTGGAACGGCTCGTGATGGCAAATACATGCCAACACCAAGGATTTTTGATGATTGTGTCATTTGATTGTTCCTTAATTTGTTCTGTGTTAATGTATTCTTTTTTGAAAAAGGGGGCGTTTTTTAATTCATTAATGCAGTAACACCACCTATTTGAAATAGTCAAGTAAATTCAGGCAACGGCCTTAAATTCATATACGTTAACAATTGAATTAAATTTTCTTTGGTTGACAAAAGAATTTGATGTTTCCTGATGAGTGACAGGGCATGTGTGGTGACACCATTGTAAGCAAACAGCCACAATTGAACCTTATCCAGTTCCTCACCTTCCTGATCTTCAATAATCTCCGTTTGTTTGATCATGTTTCGGATAACATCAACGCCCACTTTTATGTTCAATTTGTCGTACTTAGAGACGCACGGCAGTGCGTCTCCGAGCAAAGAAAGGTCCAGCTTTTTTTAGTTCTTACTGTTCAAAGAATTGATCGACCTTTCTTTGCTAGGAGACGCACTGCCGTGCGTCTCTACAATCGGAAACACAATCATAATTACTGAAAAGTATTAACTAAGTAAGCGATCATAAGTTTTCGGGTAGATAAAAGTATAACCTTCCGGACTATGTTCGACCGCCTGGTATTGAAAAGTTCCGGTTCCTGCACGACCGCCTGGGGTTGGAACCCCAGGCTATTATCTGTCGTCCCTATCGGGACTTATAGTGTCTTGTTAGATGCACATTTCGTTCGATTATAACAGATCTT
>Ga0272440_1002243_pt1 | contig 15201 bp, 10 predicted proteins | sample SSMMMBAug17_FD_192440 | JGI IMG/M metagenome (GOLD analysis project Ga0272440, IMG submission 192440) | Marine sediment archaeal communities from Little Sippewissett salt marsh, Falmouth, MA, United States - SSM-MMB-Aug17 | ecosystem: Environmental > Aquatic > Marine > Wetlands > Sediment ... | reverse complement strand
AAAAAAACGGAGTTTATGCGTTGAGTCTCATTTTTTTTTGTGCCATGCCCAAACGCGACTGTGCATGGCACAAAAAAAAATGAGACACGTTGGGTCGTGTGTTTTTTTGAGGATTTTTTGATTTTTAGAAAAATTAACCCGTGGCACAAGAGGCAGCTTATTTTTTTGATTTTTTTCGAAAAAATCTTCTAAACTACCCTTGTGTTGGGTTAAGATTTTGCTCTTGACATGTCAACGGTCTAGGGCCCAAAAATCTGGGTCAGGATTTATGACATTAGAGCTATCATGATGGGAAGAAGCGTTTGAAAAATTTGTCTTTTCTGAAACAATGAATCCTGCTTTTTCAGCATCGATGCACCAAACTCGGACCTTCCTGTTTCCGTCTTGTTTTCTAAGAACTGAGCCTCGCGTGGCCTTTACAATAAAACCTTCGCTCAATAACTGGGACCCTATGGCATCTTCTCCGTGAGACATTGGCGAACCTTTTTCTTTTAGTATTCGCTTAACAATCCGAACACAGTTATGAGGGTAAAGGCAGATGGACATAGGTTCTCCTGGTCTTTGTTTGTCCACAAAGCCAACAATCATAGAGTATGATTTTGAGTTTAAGTTTTGAAGACCGGTAATGTCCGCTTCACCTGAGAGTACTGCTTGGTTTAGAGTATTTATAAAGAGCCTTCCAGCTTGCTCCTCTCCACACAAGTTACTGATTTCGAGGGCCAAAGATATAATGTTTTTTCTATGTTCCTCTATATAGCCTTGGTATTCAGATCTTGTGAGTAGATTCTTTTCCAGAAGAAACTGCATAAAAAGACACCATGTGAAAAAATTTGCCGCCAAGTTGTTGGCAATTCTATGTTCATTTGGTCGGCCTTTTAGGTGGTTTTTTACATACTCTACGCTGTCGTTAAAATTTTCTCTAAGTGTTTTTGGATTTGGGTGAGTACACATCATCCAATGAATAAACTTTGCCGTAACACCTCTAAACATATCTTGGTGAGCAGAAATTTTGGCCATTCGTCCATTGTCTTTTGTGATGTGTGCTTTCTTTTTGGCCCTGATAACAATACACCTACTTAATGCTGAGGACTCTCCACTGTAAATATCTTCGGCCGTTACAAAGACAAGACCTCTACAGTAAGGAGAAACTGCATGTTTCAAACTTGACGTCAATCGACCTCTGGGAGTTCTGTCATAAATCCCCTGTATGAGAGGAAGCATTTTATCTCTTGATAGGGCCTCTTTAAAGTCATCAAAAACAAGCATGGCATCCTTAAAAAACATAGTATCCTGATGTAGTGATTTTGCTGTGGAATTTATTTGGAGAATGTTTGGGAAATCTCCAAAGAATTGCTGCATGTAATTTGCGATAACACTTTTACCTGTTCCTGCAACTCCAACGATCCACAGCAATGGTGAAACTTTTTTAGGAAGGCATGAGTCAATGTAAGGTCCATGAATTGCGGCCTGCAATGTATGGGCAAGGGCAGTATACATAACCACAGGATCTTGGAACGTCAGGAGTTCTTTTTTGATTACATTAACGGTCTCGGCAAGATCCTCATCAGAGATATCAATAAGTCCAAGATGTCTTCCATAGCTGTTATGGTCAATGCAAGTCTTTCCGTCCTCGACAACACTAATCCCTTCTGGGGTGATATTAACATCACCACTTCTGTAAAGAAGAGGTTTTTTATCGTTTGCATACCCATGGTCTTCATGGATTGTTTTTTCTACTGTATTTTTGTGTCCAAATAGAGCAATGCAGGCCCTTATTCTGTCAAGGTTCTTTTGCTCAAACACAGCATTACTTCCAACAACACTAAACAAGGCCTGACAAAATGCAGAGTTATTTCCATAAAGGTCGGCACTAATCTCAAAATCAAATGCTCTGTAGGGCATGTTGATTTGACCAATAAGCATCTTTTGGGGTTTAAAAAACACACTCTTTTTAGTTACCGATTCTTTTATTTCAATAGTGAAATTAGTCAGAACTTCGTAATTTGCTTCACCATGTTTATCTAGAGTAACCATGGAATATCCTGGAGAGTCTGTGCGATTATAGTATCTTTTACCTAAAATCTCTCCTGAATTAGGATCACCATCAAGTTTCTTTTCTGTTTCTTCTCTTTGCTTTCTATTTTTCTCATCCTCTTCTTTTTTCTTTTTCTGCTTCTCCTCTTTCAAGTCTTCTTTTATGTCTTTTTCGTAGCCATTTATTTCCTTGACTTTAACTACTTTTCTTTCTTTCAGTCTTTGCTTTAGCTCTTCCCTTTCTTTTCTGTTTTGTATGAGCTGTATTTGTGTTACAATATTTGCGAGATTCTTTTCAAAGTCATGATCTTCTTTGGCAATAGAATCAATTGCATGAATAAGCTCAAGCTTTCCCCACTGAAGAAACTTCTCTTTCATCCTTATAGGGCTTGGTGTTTTCCATTTATCTTCAGATAGGTTTCTTGGATTGACTACAAATTTACCGTTTTCAATTTCTTTAGGTGGCTTTTTCTTAAAGCAATAATCGTTAAGAACTTCGCCTGTTTTTCTGTCTACAGTTTTTCCTGAAGCAAACCTAGGGTCACGCCCCTTAATACATAAGTCATATTCTTGCATTTTTTTGCAAGTCCAAGGTTTTTGAAATGTCCTTTTTCCGTATTCAATTTGCTTTATGGCCTCATGACTTAATTTTCCAGTGTCAGGATCCTTCCAGTAATCTTCAATAATGTCCAGTCCATTTTCACAATGAAGGGCCCAAGATAAAAGGGCCACATGACCGTAGTGCCCAACCTTGTCTCTAGGCGTGTTGTACCACAACCGTTTCATTGCTGGACAGCCATCAATCACCCGTTTTAAGTCTCCGGATTCAGCTTTCCTATAAGGCCTTGTGTCTGACTTTGGGTTGTTGTTGACAATACCTCTTACTTCACTTAATCTGGCATCAAGAATTTCAACATGCTGGTTTTTCAGAAACGAAACAAACTCTTCCGGCTTAATTCTTCCGATTGAGTTCATGTATGACCACTGTTCCTCACTCTCCCCACGCTCTCCAATGGGTTTATCATTGTCATCAACCCAACAGTTGCGGTCGTACTTGAGTCCGGAACCCCACATAGGAGGTTTTACTCCGTAACCTAAAGGAAACTTCATGATTCCCTTACTGTCTAAAGCAGGTTCTCCCAAGGAAACGGTTTTGGGAAATGTTTCAGGAAGACATCTAATATCGTTTGCAAGATCATCCATCCATCCAAGTAGTTCATATACATAACGGATATAACTCACTACAATGTTTGCCGGAATTTTTTCTTCGAAAAAGATATAAAGATGATGTCCTTTTTTAGTGGATCGAGCAATAGCAGAAGGAAATTTGTGATGATTGGTGATTACGTCCTTTGCTTTTAATACATCTTTAAAACTATGATTTAAATCAAAATCGATAGTTGCAAATTTAACTTTATGATCTAAATCAAGCAAATAAATCATCAGCTCCATATTTCCTTTAATATGGGCCTCAACGTGCTCATTATCCAAAGGAACATACATACCTGAGATTGTCTTTGCTTTTTGATCCTTTATCATGGGACCATATTGCGGGCGTTTCATCCATGGCTCTTGCCTTTTAAACGCAAAAATATCGTCTCTGCCGTGGAAGTATTTACGCCAAAGAATAATCTTATCCCTTACGTGCATAGCACCTCCCGGACTCTAGTATTTCTTGGTTAATTGTGTTTTGTTGGACTTGATCTTTTTTGTAAATGGCCTTATAAGTGATCTCGTCATAGGTCTTTTTTGCAATGAGGTAGTAAACAAACATGGCCCTTGTTTGTCCCGTTCTTTGAATTCTCTTAATTGCCTGATAATTGCAGTCTGCTCTGGAGTCAATTGAGTAGAAGAGCAAAAATCTACTAACTGTGAGTCCATTAACCCCATAGGCCGCGGACTGCGGTTGGCAAATAAGGAATCTAACACTTTCTTCTGTTTTAAATCGCTTTTGAGCTTCAAGCTGTTTAACACTGTTAATTCCTCCGTATATGGCAACGGCTTCGTCGCCAAACTGTTTTAATAAAAGTTCGATTTCGCACCTGTAGACTGCAAAGATAATAACCTTTTCCTTGGAATCTATTTGAGATAAGAAATCCAACAACACATCAAGTTTAGGGTTTCTTTCTGAAACTTTATAAACTTCTCCGTGTGGAGCTAAAATAAACCCTCCGGTGATTTGCCTCAACTTCCCGATCTTGGCCAAAGCTATTGTCACCTCTATTCTTGTACCATCAATTTCCGAAAAAAATGATTCGGACATTGTGTCGTAGTGCTTCCTCTGCTCTTCTGTCAGGTATACATCTTTCTTAGCTATTGTAAGAGGCGGCAAATCGACGCAATCCTCAAGTCTGCATCTAAATATTCTATCTTTTAATCTCTCATGAATATATCCTAAGGTGTTTTTTTCTGGGCTCAATTCAACCTTTATTCCTTTAAAAGTTTTCTCCAGTTTGCTTCCGAGTTCGATTACATTAAAATGGCTTTGAATAAAGGTGTTGTAATCGGCCTCAAAAGTAAGGCCCCTGTCCAGAAAATAAAATTGACTCCAAAGATCGTGTGGCCCTTGAGGGGAAGGAGTCCCGCTTAATATTCGTCTGTACTTTGAGTTGTAAGAGACTTGCATTAACGCCTTCGTTATTTTTGCTTTGGGGTTTTTTATCGCGGTTGATTCGTCAACGACAATAACCTCGTAATCCCTCTCTGCAAGCTGTTTTTCGAAAGCAGCGACGGATTCGTGGTTTACAATGTGAATATCATGGCCTTTGTCTTTTATTTTTTCAATCATCTTTTCATTTCTTATATTCCTGACTTCTATAACAAACCATTTTTCTGTGCCATACTTTTGTCCATTTATTTCTTTCCATTCTTTTAGAATTTTTTTATGGACTTTTGGATTGAAGTTTCTTCCGGATTTTAACGTAGCAGGTGAACCCGAGTGAAATATGTATTCGATCTTGTTTCTGGACTTGCTTTTTCCATCAGGCCTTTCACCATGTTCGATGGTTTTGTAAAGTTCTTTTTTTTCTCTTTTGCTTTTTACTGGCTCCCAGAGTACCAAAGCATTTAGGTTCGTAAATTTGAAAGCATCGTCATACCACCCAGATTCGAGGGTCATTAATTTTCCAATAATGAGAACGCTTGAAGGTCGTATTTTTTTTTCAAGATACAAAGTTTCGATATCCCAAAGAGTAATTGCAGTTTTACCAATTCCACAGTCGCCAAACAAGGCCGCCCCTTCAAAAAATTTTAAATACCGAAGACCTTGCAGTTGATGTTTGTACGGTGATAGTTTATAATCCCGTTCTTTTGCAACCTCCATGTTTTTTTGCCTACTGTAGAGTTCTCGTCCTCTTTGGTATTTTTCAATGTTTTCTTTTAATTTATCGATATGCTCTTGACCTTCAATTACAACTGTGTCAGGGAAATTGTGCTTTATAAGCATAAGGGTTTCTGGGGCAAACACGATTTTATGACTATTTTTTCTTTTATCGAAACGTGTGCCCCATCCAATCCGGTGTACTTTATACGACTCGTGAAGAGGACACTGTAGATAAATATGGGGAGGCAGAACTTTGATTGTCGTTTCCATGACAAAAAATCTCCTTTTGGGCGTGCCGTTTTTAATCCATTTAAAATGGCAAATATACTTTATAAAAGGTCAGGCTCTAAAGGTGTCAGGAATTTTACTTATGTTTTACTTTTTTTTGGATAAACCTTCCTCCATTATCTATATAATTTTCCAGCATTGCTGCTATTTTTCCTATTTTCCCACCAAGTATCGCCATCGCTTTGGCCTTCTGCAAATCTCCAGAAGGGACTGCTAGGGCCATTATTTTAGCAACTAACTTCATTAATTCTTCTACTTGCTCCTGGTTCGTGTCCATTAAAAAATCGTCTAATTTTCTTTGCCAGAGATTTTTAATATGTAAAACCTTGGTCTTTCTATGTATCGTGAGCTCTTCAGGCATTTTCTTGTCGAAAATTTCCTCGTTAGAGGCATCCAAAAGTCGTTCAGTTTCTTGTTGTACAATTTCAAATAATTGATCAGCAGGTAATTTTTCCCAAGTGAAATCCTTTGCAAGTGTTTTATTAGGGTCCTTGAAGATATATCGGCATCGAGGACAATTTAAAGGACGTTTAACGGCACTAAGGGCGTGTTCACATTTAGGGCAAATAAAAAGGCCTGATACTTTTGCAGTCATAGTATTCTCCATTATTGAAAATTGCTATTTTCTCGTGAACCATCTAGTATTATACTGTTTTGTACAATTAATTTATACGACAAAAGGAGTTGTTGTGAAAGCTAAACGTACAGAGGGTAGTTTTAACATACCCAAGGACTTACTGAATGAAATGAACAAAAATGAAAAACCGGAGGAAAATGTCTCAAATGAAGTGACCAATGACGTGGAAGAAACAATCAAAAAAACGGAACCTGGTGTAAAAGAGTCAAATAAATCCAAAGAGGAGGAACATGAAGAGCTTTTAGAGGACATAAAAAAGGATCTGAAAATTGAACTGACTGAAGATGATCTTTACAATATATTGGTTAACCCTCACAAGAAGAAAGAAAATATAGAAATCTTTCCCGGCAGAATGTACGCTTCCTTTAAATTCGGCTTAACGACAAATGAACTACTGGACGTTGACCGTAAAATGACAATGGCCCAAGAATACAAACATCTGGAGGCCGGATTCAAAACCTTAAATACACAACACATTCTTTCTCATGCTTTGCTTGAGCTGGGAAAAACTGATAACCTTAAACCTATAGGAGATACACCAGAAGAACGGTTTGAGGAAATTGGGAAAATGAGCTCATTGCTCGTAGAAATGCTGTCCAAAAAATGGAATATGTTTTTATTCTTGATTAGTGATTTGGCAAAAAAGGAGTCATCCTTAAAAAAGTGATGGGTTCTTCTAAGTTTAAAGCACGCACAAATTTTATATTAGAAGGACAGACTTTTGAAACGGGAAGCGTGCAAGAGCAAATGGCCTTAATGGCCTTTAGAAGTAATCAGCAGGAAAAATACTTTAATACCCTACTAATAGTTAAAAGTATTTTTCATGCTGCAGGATTAGTTTCTGCAGCAGTGACAGGAGGGAACGCCCCGTCATCAAGTGATTTGCAAGAGCTTTTAAACTCATACAAAACGTTGTTAATGCCTGAGTACAAAGAGGAGCAAGAAGAAAGAGCTAAAAAAGTGCAAGAAATAATGGAAAAAGAAAACGAAATAGGTTCTTTCGAGGTTTCCGCTTTAAATTATATCTCACGGCCCAAAAAGGGGTTTCGGTAAATGCCTAATGGAATGGGTTATGAACAAAATACAAGGTCAGGCCTAGAACAAGTGGCCTATGCAAGCATGGAACAGGCAAAGCAAACTGCCGCTGGTGTTCAATTGGGAGCACAAAATCTTGTGGCAAGCTCTGTCTTTGGGGCACAGCAAATGGTAGCCGATCTTGGTGCCCTTATGCCAAGTAGCCCTCTCCCAAACATGCACCCTTTTATGGCCGTAAGGCATGGCATGTATGCCCACGAAATGTCTCTCACCGGGGACTTAAAGGCCATGTTTGGTCGTGGTGCCCCTGATACCACAAGTTTGTATGAATATACAGAACTTGCGGCCAGAGATTTTGGGCAAAGAATCACAAATGCCACAGCTGCAACAGGGATGTATGGGGCAGGGATGATTGGCGGAACTCTCCTATCAGGAAGTATGTTCACCACTGGAGGTAAGGCCGGATTTAAAACAGGAAGGGCCATTGCAAAAGCCAGAAAGATGGGAATGATAAGTGGAGCCGCTATGGGGGGAGCAGGAGCGTTAGTAGGGGCCTTGCCTGCCATAGGTGCTTATATGGCCGTGGACGCAACTGTCGGTAAAATCATGGATGATGTTGCTGACCGGCAAGACGTCATGAATTTTTTGGAAGCCAGTTCTTTTAGATATATGCAGGGCCGTGGTGAAGATATAGATGAGAGAATGGGGGCAGGATTTAACAGAGGGGCCAGAGCTAGGATTGCGGAAAGCATTAAAAAGATTGATCTTCAGGATCCCCGATACAATATGGAAGACCTTAAAGGGATTCTCGAAAAAGGGACTGAGCTTGGAATGTTTTCAGGAACTCGGGATGCTGAGGATTTCTCTCAAAAGTTCAAGGACCTGACAACCAATCTGAAAAATGTGACCAAAATACTGCACCAGTCGTTAAACGATGGTATGGAGACTCTTAAGTCCTTGAAAGAAATTGGGGTAACAGGAACCGCTGGGGTTTCAGCTGCAATTCAACATGCCGATGTACTTGGGACTGCCACCGGAAAAACAGCAGCAGAAATGCTTTCAATAGGAAGGCAGGGAGCAGAAATGGTTAGAGGAACAGGGGTGAGTATGGCCACTGGTTCTACCATGATGCAACAAACGTTCGGAATGATGGGGGCCTCTGCTGATGCAGGGACATTAGACCCCGAAATGGTCCGGCAAGGCGGTGGCGTTGGTGCACTCTCCCAGAGAGTGATGGCCAGACACATGCAGAACCTGAACACAAACTTAGGTAAAGGGGCCTTACTGTCTATACTGGGGCAAGATGGCCAAATTGATGTATCAAAACTTGACAGGCTGGCATCAGGTCAAATGACGATGGGGCAAATGTACCGAGGGGCCACAAGCAATGTTTCTTCTCCAAGCGAATATGTAAATGCAGTAATCAATAGAGAAAAAAACCTAAGAGATCTTGGTGAACAATATGGGGGCATGGGAATTACGATGACCTCAATGGGGCTTGAAATTGGCCAGGCAAAAGAAGCGGCCAGATTCACGGGAGCAAGCGTCAGAGATACCTTAAAGTTTTTGGCCATGCAAAAAGGAGAGTCCGAGGCAGACGTGGAGGCCAGACTCAAAATGCTTGAAGACGTTGATGTTTACGCTGAAAAGCAGCAGGCAGGAATTGAATTTCAAAGAAGAAAGGCCAGAGGTGAGTCGCTTCGGGAAATGACGGACTTTGGTGCTTTGCTTGGTGATAAATTTGATCGAATGATTAATCCTGTTTCTACTCGAGTTGGTAGGGCCATCGACTACGTAAGCGAAGGTGTCTCCGATGCTTACAGGAAAACAACAGATACCATCCTTGAAACACTTACTGGTGTAGAGACTGTACAGGCCAACAAAATTTCAGGTTCTAATCTTGCTGACTTGTTTATTGGTGATCAATTAGAAATGAAGGCAGACCCACAAAGAAGGGTCTTAGAAACCCTCACATACTCAGATGCTGACCTGAAAAAGTTTGAAGAAAAAAGTGAGGCCTACAAAAGATTTGATAAGGACTTTGCGACAAAGTCTCAGACAACCAATATGTTTACGGCCATAAATAAGGGCGTAGAGGGTTTTTCTGAAGCTGTTTTTGGTCAGGCCTACGACACTCTTTCCACAGATGAAAAAATGTTCCTTGAATCAAAGGCCAGACAGTATGCCCCTGAAATGGCGGCAGATTTAAAACAAAAAAGATTGGAAGCCCAAAAAACCTTAAGGGATCAACTCGCAATAAGAATCAGCCAGAGTCAAGAAGATACTGAAGAAAACAAAGAACTACTGGAGGATACTCGAGAAGAGATGGAAGACCTTTTCTTCTCTGCTGGTCCGGTCGTCGAGGGGATGATTGACGACATATACGATGATGCAGATAAAGACCCTAAATCAGCAAGAAATCTGGACGATATTTTCATTAACACAAATGAAGAAAACAAACTAAAGGCCAGCATAGCAGAAGAAGAAAAAAAGCCAGAAGGACAAAGGAACACAACTGCTATTTCAAAAATGAAAGAACGCCTAAAAACAGCTCAAAGCAAGAAGGCCAAGGCCCTTATGGAGTTAGGCGAGAAAATGAAAGACCCAGAAAAAATGGCAGCCTTAACAAAAGGGATTGAAGGTCTTTCCGCAGAAGGAGCATGGTCGAGTGAGAAGTTTGAAAAAATTTCTGGAAAGTTAGCAGGCTCAAGGCTTTTAGTTGATATGGCCACAAAAGGCGATATGGCCGCCCAGCTTCAGGAGAGTTTAAAGCAACGTTTCTCCATGATCAGTAAAGATGTAAAAGAAAAATTAATAGGCACCGGATCTTCTGATATGAGAGAAAACCTCTCAGGGTACCTCGAAGACATAGCCCAAGGAAGAGAGCTAAGCGAAGATGACATAGAGGAACTTGGTGAAATTGCAAAAAAATCAAAATCAGCAGAATTGCAATCAGTTGTCTCGAGAGTTATGGACATCAAGTCTGCAGCGGATAAAGGAAGACTGGGGGATGTAGATAAACTTGAAAAGTTCATGACAGAACGAAACATGATCCCGAAGGACGTTCTAGACAACCCAGAACAAAAATCCAAACTCCTTAATAAATTTTTTGATAAAGGGAAAATAGACGCTGAAAAGGTTATACAATGGGAAATGATAGAATCTAAAACCGACAAACAGGATGGAATCAGATTTAGCGGTGGGCGTACTGATGAAAGGGTTTTGGAAAGTGAAATGGTAACATTGCAAGGTCTCTCCAAGGTCCAACAAGACACGACCAATGTAATAATTCAATTAAAAAAACTTGCGTTTGAGCTAGAAAGACGCACAGGAAAAAGGCAATAAGAAATGGCCCTTTCAGATGCAGAAAAAGCACATCTAGAAGAACTTAGAAGGCAGATCAGCCAAAGCTCTAGTTCTGAACCATTAAGAGCTGCCACTGAGAACATAGATCTTTCAGGTATTTCTCTTGATGACCTAAAGGCCCTTGTAAATAAAACAGCAACCCAAGGTTTTGACTTGTCTACACTAGACCTGAATAATCTGGACACTGACACCCTAAATGAAGCCGTTCCTGGGGCAATAGACGTTAATGATTTAAAAAAGAAAATATCTCCCCAAAGCCTTGAGAAAGGAAGTGTCATAGATCTTATTGACACTCAGTCAGGTGTGCTCACAACCAAATCAACGATAAAAACCAATATAGATATCGAAGACATAATGAAGTCTAAAGTCATAAGTCAAGGAACAAACCTACAAATGATAAACCAAGCAGAAAGTATCAAATCTGAAAATGTGGCAGACAAAGAAATAAAATCAATCTTTGTAGAGGAGGTTTAAGATGGCCAGTGCAAGAGACCTTCAACTTGAAAAGTTAAGAGAAAACGACCTAATAAATAAAGAGCGTCGCCTAAAGTTTGCAAATGATCCTAATGGTAAAGCAGGAGTTACAAGACTTAACAGGGAAGAGGGAAGAAACGCGGTTGGTGGTGGAAGTACCGCTAAGAACCATTCCATAGGGCCTTATGGAGGCCAACCAGACTCTTCAGTAGACAGTTTTCCTGTTGCTCCGGATTATTACAGAAACGGTTACTTGAAAACAGAAATCAGAACAAGGGATATAATAACAGGGAGAGAACAAGAAACAATTCAAGTCTGGGAACCAATGCCCAAACTTGTAGGAGAACGGAAAAAAGATACTCTAGCATCTATAAATCTAATCGATGTTTCAAAAATAAAAAACACAGACCCAAATACCAAGGACCCACAGAGGCTAATCCCAATGTATACTAAGTTTTTCTTGCAAGCTGTACAGGAAACCGAGCAAGAGAAGTTTCAGATTGTTGATACGTTCAGTAACTATTATAGTTTTTTTTACGGGAAAAAGCCTCCTATATACAACTTTTCAGGATATCTTCTGAACTTGATAAATTACAACTGGCTAAATGAATTTATGTATCTTTATGAAAATTTTTGGAGAGGTACTAAGGCAGTAGAAAGAAATGCCAGAATTTTTTTAACTTATAACTATCAGCAAGTTCAGGGTTATATTTTAAATGTGAACACTAATTTACAGGCCGAAAGAGATAAAGGGGTTCCTTTTTCAATATCCATGCTTGTAACAAAACGTCTTATTTTTTCTCAATCGCCTGACTACACATCAGACTCTCTTATTCCAAGGGCCAAGTCTGGACTTGTAAACACAGAGGCAGATCCGAATTCTGTAATAATTACGACAAAATATTTACAAGGGGAATCAGCGGCAGATGGTAATACCACACTGAATGGATCCAATAGAGAAAAAGGAAACAGAGCATATCAAGATGCGACTGATTCATCTGTAAAACAAAACTTTGGAAAGTTTCAAAGAATCGCAGGTGAGCCTAAAGGCCTATCAAATGCGATGAATTTAAAAGCAGGACTAAGGATAAGCTAAATGAACTATGGAAACGATCTGAAATTAGCGCTCTATATTGAAGGGAGAAGGGTTCCAGTAGTAGGAGCACAATGCCAGTTCAGAAAAGGTGCCCCTTCAACGGCCGTAATAGAATGTGTCCCCCTTAAAGAGATTAATGACATAGCTCCTAGAACCATGGTCCACTTGTTTGTCAAAGATTTTTCTTACAATGGAAAAGAAAAGCCTTGGGTTTTGATGTTTGAAGGGGAAGTGTACGGCTACTCTATGGGGAAAAGCTCCAGAGGAAGAACATTTAATTTAAGGTGCATGGATATATCAAACTATTGGGATAATGCCAAGCAATTTTATCTCAACCAGAGAACTGCATTTGGTGATGGTATCAATACAATATCATCAGGGAAAGCAGCAGAATCCTTCAAAAAAGAAAACATTAAAACAGTTCTAACCATTACAGGGATAAAGGCCTACTTAGTTAATAAAGTTTCCGATACATTAAAAAACTCCAATAAAGATCTTCTTGATGCGATAGTTTCTGTAATAAAAGACGTGGAAGAAGTCAACCCTTTTTTCAGATATGCAAATGCTCGGTATAGGATAAATGACCGAATTGTTTTCCAGTCTTCAGGCAATATTGACGACCTATTTGATTTTTCAAAAAGCGAAAAGTTCTTGGAGGCCATAAGTGGAAGCGGCAATGGCGGGCTTGTCTCAATTAGAGATATAGTAACAAAGTTAATGAGTTTAATTTTCCATGATTTTGTATCAATACCCTGCCCATCAAAAACAGGAACAATAAATAGCGGAATAGGGAAAAACAACCAAACTATTGGAACTTTCCTGTTTAAGCCTTCAAGTTTTATGATTGCTCCCCCTAAATGCAATATTCTTTTTCCAGAGCTATATACAAATTTTAGTTTTAACAGAACCTTTTTTCACGAAGTGACTAGACTAAAAATACAAACGAGACTTCCAGTTCCATATAATGTGAGCGATGCGGTCAATGTTTTTCTTCCGCAAGTTTATGCTCCATCAGGATACAATGAATACAGAACAAGTGTTAAAGGGGAAGTTGAAGGGAAACAGTACGAAAATGCAGGGACTCAAGGAAGTTACGGTGACAAAAGTGATTCGACAAAGACCACTACAAAACTCCAAGATTATAATTATATGAGCTTTGAAGAAATATTAAAAGGGATTTTTTCAGATCAGGACAATGTTATGCCTGCGGCCCATACGCTTGCACAAGTTGCCAAACATGACAAGCAAAATAAATTTTACCAAAGGGCGGCAGATCACTTGTTTTTTAAGAAAAGATTTGCTAGTAGAACGGCCTCGGCGTCAGGACCATTAAACCTTGCTCCAGTACCAGGTTTCAATATGCTTTTAATTGACGATAGTTCAGCAGAACAGCATATCATAGGAAGTCTTGAGTCCGTTACTCATACAATAAATTCTGAATCAGGGGCCAGCACATCATATGAAATTGGGTTTGCAAGATATGTTGAAGAAAAAGATCTCTGGGAGGGGAGTTTATCAGAGCCACCCATTCCTCCTTGGTATGACACCTCTATTTTTGGTCAAAGAAGAGAAGTGAAAAAAAATGATTATGAGAATTTGCAAAAATCGGATCAATCCAGAATAAAAGAACTTAAGTATGTTAATGACTTCGGAAACAGTTCACTAAAAGACTACTATTTAGGGATGCTTGGCAACACAGACGCTAATTCTCATTTGGGTTCCGAACCGATCACTACCAGCAAGTTTCCTAATGTCATGGCCGCCACACTCGAACTTGTTCGTCAATACAGAAATGCTAAAGACACAGATGTTTTTAAATTTATCAGTAAGCAAGTAAGAAGGGACTACGTGCAACTTTCAGAGCTTTTCCAGTTTTTGGGAGCTGAAATACCCGAACATCAAAAAAACATTTCAACACAAGATATTGAGGACACAACATTTAAAGGAACAAGTTTTGATGGTGGATTCGTAAACAATGCTACCAACGAAAACAGCAAAGATTTAGAATTGAAAAATCTTTTTGGTGAAGAGGCCACAACAAAAAGAAGGGCCTTTCTGGATAGTTACAGGAAAAGACTATTTAATGAAAGAGGTTATCGTGGATAATAAAGAGACAGACAACAAACTGTATAGCCAATGGAAGAAGGACCCTTCAAAGGAAAACTTCCAAAAAATCTACAACCATTTTAAACCGACATTAAGGATGGCCATGAGAAAGGCATCTTACTCGAGTACTTTGCCTGAGTCAGCGTTTAAATTATATGCGGCCCAAGAATTTCATAACTCATTAAAAAGATTTGATCCTAAAGGTGGAGCAAAATTACATAGCTATGTCTACGGGAATGTACAAGAAAAATCAAAAAGACTAAATTACAATTATGCAGATATAACAAGGACCCCAGAAAGAAGTGGTGGGAACCTTGGTGTTTTCCATATTTCAGAATTCAGAACTGCAAAGAACGTTCTTCTGGATAAGCTCGAAAGAGAGCCTTCAGGGGCAGAGCTTGCGGACTATTTAAAAGTTCCTCTCGAGCAAGTCAGCCGACTTGAAGACGAAGTTAAAAAAGATCTATCTCTGAATGAACAACTGGAAGATCTTGTTACCTTTAAAGACATATCTCGAGAAGAGGCCGAAATTGCCCGAGTATATTATGATATGTCTCCGAGGCAGCAGCTTATTTTCGATTATGCAGCTGGAAGGCATGGAAAAACTGCCCTCCTAAAGCCAAGTGGAGTAGTTGACTGGAAGGCGGTTGCCAGAGCAGTAGGGATTTCCGATCAACAACTAAAGCGAGAGAGAGACAAGCTAGTGAAAAAAATGGAGCAATAATGGGATTCCTTGATATTTACGATACTTATGTAAATAACAAATGTGATGAAGTAGAGGAAGAAAACAGCGCATTTGAAAATCTTACGAGTGCTGTAGGACTTTCCTCTTTAGTGGATGGG
>Ga0272440_1002242_pt1 | contig 15205 bp, 4 predicted proteins | sample SSMMMBAug17_FD_192440 | JGI IMG/M metagenome (GOLD analysis project Ga0272440, IMG submission 192440) | Marine sediment archaeal communities from Little Sippewissett salt marsh, Falmouth, MA, United States - SSM-MMB-Aug17 | ecosystem: Environmental > Aquatic > Marine > Wetlands > Sediment ... | reverse complement strand
GGTCAACTGTCATAAGGTATCTGAGTTTGTTGTAATCAATTCTGACATTCTGATCGATAAGTTTTTTAGGAAGTTTTGTTCCTTTCATAGCCTGCAAAACAAAATACAATACCATATCTGAATTAAACATAGCATTGGCCGCATCTGGAGAAAAGCGATAATCGTTATACCAGCACTTCATTATATCCATACAATAATCCGGTTCAAGCGTTAATTTTCCAGCCTGGTGATAATAGTTTAAAATATCTCGCGTTTCGTTGTCAGTAAAACCAATAAATTCATTAAGAGCTGTATCTAAACTGAGATTTGATCCAATATTAAATCCACTGGTAACATCATCCATGGTAACCGGTGAGACACCGGTGATAAATAATTTGTCCAGACCGGAAAAAGGCATGGTTGTCAGACCTTTCAACAGATTAAAAAAATATCGAAATGCGCCTTCACCATGCGTTAGATAAATATATTCCTCCTTGCCCGATGTCGTCAGTATTGTGTTTGTGAAATTATCATATTCATCGATGAACATATAGACTTTGAGTTTCTGGCGGGAACAATATAGAAAAAGTTTCTGGATTTTTTGATCGTTAAATGAGCATGATTGAATCTCCGAAAGTATTTGTTTGTCAAAATACTGATGATATCTTTTCAGAAAATCATCAATGATAATGTCAATATATCGTTGAAAGGCATCCTGAACCCTGTCAATAGAAGGGTCCACCATTGCAAAATTAAAAGCAATGGTCAGGTAAGTATTTCTATTGGCTGTTGGATGCTTTCCAATATAAGTATCTTTGAATAAATGGTTAAACATATCTTTTAAATTGATGTCGTAATAATACTGAAGCAGATTGATCCACAAAGACTTGCCAAATCTTCTGGGACGAATAATAAAAATGTAATTGGATATTTCTTCCAATGTATGGATAAATTTTGTTTTATCTACATAATACATATTGTTTTCAATGATTTTTCCAAAATCAGAGTCACCATATGGTATTTTTTTTATTTGCATTTTTATATATTCCTTCGGGATTTGTAACGTTCACCATAAGCTGTTGGATATATTTGCTTAATTCTGTAAATTCTAATTTTTAAAAAGGACGAGTAAAGAACAGATTTCACTACTCGTTGTCATTCAATGTCAAGACTCCAGACACCTTATCCAACGAAAACCGCCCTTTCAACTTAATCGGTGCTTTGTGTAAGCCCTCTATGGTTTCATAATAGTCACCAACAAATTTGAAAACACCCGATTTGGGGTCATTGATATCAGGCGTATCAATTGTCAGTGCGATCTTTCTGAAAATTTTTCGACCTTCTTTGTGATCAGGATGATATACATGTCTGAATGGATTGTTGGGATGCGTTGCACTTAATTCCAGTTTTGCCGAAAGGGTTGAACCTTCTCGAATTTTTCCATTCATTCTCAGATCATTGACATCCGGTGGATCAAATTCGAACAGCAAGCTGCTCAAGCGAATACCGACAAGCTTGCCATCCCGCCTTACCACGCCTTTATATTCACTCAGCAAAGAATTATCCGTCAGTAATACGATATCAGCCATATCAAGTGCTTCGTCGTTCTCTTCAACAGTGTATGTCTTTTTCATCATGGTAACTTCTTTCAGCAGTCGGGCTTCACCGGTTGCATCCACATGAATAAGAATTCTCATATCAAAGGGATTGGCAACATCCTGTGGTTCAGGATTCATTGTTTCATTGACCTGGTTAATTTCGATTTGACCGATCCAAAGTCCGGCATGCTCAAGTGCCCATTTGGGATCACCAAACATTGAACCGTCATTTCCGAAGCTGGTGGAATCAGAAAGGGTGCCCCACGGATCAAATCGATAATGGGCGACTATCCCTGTCTCATTATCTGTTGGCGGATTATTGATACTATGAATGATTTCATTCTGAGTCCGTGCGATGTTCCATATTGTAATTTCATCCAACTGTCCGTTAAAATGATTATTTCCATTTGTTTGTTGACCAATCATCAGATTATTGACACTATTTGCAACGAATTGAGGCGCTGTTCCTCCCTGGGTAAACAATTCACCATTTACATAAAATTTGAGACCTTTCCCATCGTAAGTTCCGCTCAGGTCGTACCATGTAAACTCTTTGATCTCAGGCCCCTGAACAATAACCCAACTGGTACCTGTCCCAATACGAATCTTCCACTTGTTGTCCACATCGGCATAGATTTCATAGCCCGCATAATGGGCTTCATCAATCGTACTGATTGCCACGCGTCTGGTTTCTGAATTACCTTCCACTTTTGCTTTCAAAGATATGGTAAATTGGCCTGGATTCAACGTTGACACATAGGGGATATCAATATAATCATCAATACCATCAAGATCCAAAACATTTTCAGGAGCTTCTGCAAAGGTATGTACACCACTTGCCGGAAGCGGATTAACGCCAGTTTTTTCGCTGAATTCAAAAGTGAAATTGGCAAAAGGCACAGATTTTATATAAATGGTCCTGCCGCCAACAGCCGGTCCGATATTGGCAGTCAAAAACAAATATCCCGTTGTATTTTTGGGGATTATCTGTGATAAATTATTGAAAACAATATCACTACCGGATAAGACAACTTTCTTTTCACTCATGACGATATCATCATTGTCCATTACAGGATCATCTGAAAAAATAAGCTTAAAGACAGGCATTGTTTTTTCTATGGCAGGTGTGCAGTTTTCTAAACTGGAGCAGTCGCTGGAAATATCAGATGGTCTGTAGGTGCCTGATGTTGTAAACTTCAGGTTGGTTAAAACAGCGTTGGCCTTGGAGACATTAAGCGCCGCTTCATAGAGAAGATAATTAATGGTTCCCTGCTCCACTTTTTGTGTAGATGGAACTTCGGGCGCGGTCATTTCTATAAGAGGAACAGGAAATCGCTGTACTCCGCCTGCAGCAACAGGATTGCTGCCGGAAAAATTGGCGAATTCAAATGCGATCTGGTTGAAATCTGTGGGGTGAATATAAATATTTCTACCAATAGCCTCGCCAATATCAACTGTAATAAACAAATAAACAGTACTTCCTTTGGCTATTTTTTTGGACAAACCGTTAAAGGTCAAGTTATTTCCAGAGGCAACAATAGACTGCGAACTTAATACAGCATCACCAGAGTTTAAAATAGCATTATCAGAACATCTTAATTTGAAACTATCTGGAACCAGATCAGATGCTATATATGTTCCCCCTGTTTTAATCGTCAACCCATTCAGAATTGCTTCTGCTTTTTCAACACTGAAATTGATTCTATACAAAACATGGTCGGTTGTTTCTTGAGGAACTTCCATTGAATAAACTGTCGGAGCCTTGACTGTAATATAAGGAATCGGAAAGGTTTTTATCCCCCCAACTGACGTGGTGCCTGATACATCACCATAAGAAAACACAATCTGGTTTAGAGGTGTGGCATTGATGTTCAATGTTCTTCCACCGTTTGCCGCCCCAATATCCACGGTGACAAAAATATAGCCGATTGTACCTTTTTTAATTGTTTTAAAGATATCAGAAAAGATCAACGTTTCGCCAGGTGCAACAAAATCTGAGGTTTTTATAACGGTATCGCTTTCTTCTAACATGCTGTTACTGGAATACCAGAGTTTAAAACTGTTCGGCACAAGATCAGATGACAAATAAGTCCCGGAAGTTTTCAGGTTAAGGTTTTTGAGAACAGCCTCAGCACGGGAAGCATCAATATTCAGTCGATAAATCACACAATTTGTCGTATCCTGTTCAATTGTTTCCGCAGGTACAGCAGGCGAAGATACGACAATCGTCGGAATGGGAAATGTCTGTGTTCCGCCAACAGCCATGGGATCAGTTCCGGATTTGACAATGAGATCATTGTTTTCAAATACCAACTGATTGATAGCTGTTTGTGCAATAAAAACAGTTCTTGCGCCATTGGCAGGCCCAATATCTGCTGTGACAAAAAGGTAAGCGGTCTGTCCTTTTATTAACTGTTCGGACAAATTAACAAATTCCAGAGAACTACCAGACGCAACAGTTGAAAATCGGGCTAACTCCTTATCATCAGAAGAAAGCGAGTTGTTGTTGGACATTATCAGTTTGAACTGCTCTATGTCTGAAACCTGATAAGAGCCTCCTGTGATAAATCTCAGCGTATTCAGATTAACATTAGCATCAGAGACAGCAATATTCATTCGATATAAAATATGATTGGATGTGTTTTGTTCAACAGTTGCTGCATTAACAGTCGGGGAAGTTACGGTAATTTTGGGTGTTGGAAAAGTCTGTACACCTCCGGAAGGCATTGTTGTTGTGTCCTGAGGAAGCAAACTTACCAAATCTTTAAAAACCAAGTCTTCCAATTTCATTTCTTTGATTGAAACATTCCTGACAATGGCTTTTTGTGTCATATCAGCGGTGATAAAAAAATGTGATATTTTATCTCGGGCAATAATCTGTGAAAAATTGTTAAAAATCAAAAGGTTGTTAGTATTTTCATCTGTTTTAGTATCCGATGGGATTACTTCTGTTTTGGTGCTCAATACATGATCACTGGTATCCAGAACATTGTCTTCCGAATAAATGATTTTCCACTTTTCGATATCTGATATTTCATAACTTCCTGTAGTTTTCAGGGTGACACCAGTGAAAATGCTATCTGCAGAAGTGGCAGACAGGTCAAATCGATACAACAACATGTTTTTGGCTGCCTGTAATACGGTGGAATCAGGCACTGTGGGAGCGGTTACTGTTATTGATGATACTGGAAAGGTCTGAATGCCGCCGCCTGTCAATGGATTGTCACCAATCTTAAACAGATATTTTTCTGTGAATGTAATGTTTTCAATATCAATATCCTGAATACTGATAAAGCGGTTACCGCCAGCAGTCGGACTGATATCTGCTGTCACGAACAAATAAACCGGAGTTCCAGCAACAATTTTTTGGGAAAAACCAGTAAAAACAATATCTCTTCCTCCCCTGACAATTTCATGGGTATCAAGCAGTGCATCGCTGGTTTCCAATGTATTGTTCAAGGAATAGTAGAGTTTAAAACTTTCTGGCAACAGATCTTGAATGGTGTAGTTGCCCTGAGTTTTCATCGTTATTCCTGTAAACAAGGTGTTTTCAGCATCAATCGAAAAGTTTAGCTGATATAGAATATGGTTTTTCTGTTGCTGCACAGCGTTGCCATCTGGAACTTCTGTTGTTGTAATCGTAACGGATACAACGGGAATTACTTTTTTATCTCCAGCCGGAACGGGTTCAACACCGGTCAGCAGATAGCTTTTTCCTGAAATGATAATATTGTTAAAAGGGTTTTCCGCAATACCAATCTTTCGTCCGCCAACAGCTTCAGGATTGATATCAACAGTCACAAAAAAATATCCGGTCGTGCCCAGTAAAATCTGTCTGGAAAAGTCAGAAAAAAACAGCTTTGACCCAGATGAAGCACTGTCAACCTGAGCTAAAACAGGATCGGTTTCTTCGTTATCCAGATGGTCATCAGCCGAGTAACGCAATTTAAAACCATTTTCGTCAAGGTCAGATTCCTGGTAATCACCGTCAGTGATCAATATCAATCCTTCAAGAGCAGCGTTTGCTTCATCCACACTCAGATCAAAGCGATACAACAGTTGATTTGTTCCACCGCGCTGCATGATTTCCGGTCCGACAGATGCAGAGCTTACGGTTACTATGGGGATGACACCACCCTGAACCGCCTGATTTCGATTATCAACAGTACCATCTCCAAGCTGCCCATACTGGTTATGTCCCCACCCCACGAGTGTGCCATCAAGTTTTCTTGCCAGACTGTAATCACCTCCAGCATAGATATCCACGACACTGGACAAACCCGATACTTGAACAGGTAATGTTCTGTCAGTATTTGAAGCGTCCCCAATCTGCCCATAATTGTTCCAGCCCCACGCATACACTGTGCCATCGGATTTAAGTGCCAGACTATGACGGTTTCCGGCTGTGATATGCGTTATTGATGTCAGATTGCCGGTTGCAGGTCCGGAAACATTTACAGGTGATAATTGGTTATCGGTCGTGCCATTACCAACGCGGCCTTCCTTATTTCCCCCCCAAGCCATGACCGTACCATTGGTTTCTAACAAGGCAAGGGCATGATATTCACCCGCTGCAATTTCTTTCACATTTGTCAATGGCAGTTGTTGCGGTAAACTATGATTGGTCGTGCTGTTAATTCCTAATTGTCCAAAATCGTTAAGTCCCCATGCCCAGACAGTGCCGTCACTTTTTAAAGCCATGCTGAAATCACCGCCAGCAACAACCGAAATGACACTGTCAAGACCCGACACACGTATGGGGGTTGAACTGTTGATATTTGTACCATCTCCAAGCTGACCATAGCGGTTCGAGCCCCAAGCCCAGACAGTGCCGTCGTTTTTAAGGGCGATGGCATGATTGCCACCGCCATTGACCTTGATGATATTGGTCAATCCAGTAACCTGAACCGGATTGAAGCCGTTCACATTGGAACCATTACCCAACTGCCCGTAGTCGTTTTCACCCCATGCGTACACAATGCCATTGGCTGTAAGCGCAAGACTGAAATAATGGCCGGCATTTACTGCTGTGACATGATTCAAGTTTATATTTCTAATGGCGATAACACTGTCATCAGTCGTGCCATCCCCCAGTTGCCCGTCCGCATTGTTTCCCCATGTCCATACCAGACCATTACTCTTGAGTGCCACAGTATGATAAAATCCAATGCCTGCTGATATGTAAGGAGAAAGTGGGAAATTTTGAATACCGCTTTTTGTCATATCGCCGTTCACGACAGAGTCTAAATCCTGAAATTGAAAATTTGAAACAGGTGTCTGGGCGATATAAACTGTTTTACCGCCCTCTGCTTCAAGATTGACATCAATGGTAACAAACAGATAACCAACGGTTTCCGGGTTCAATAGTTTGGAAAAACCTGTAAAAATTACATTTTTACTTGAGGATGGTGTTGACTGTTTATTCAGAAGAGTATCAGCGGCATCATGGATGTTATCTGTGGAATAATACAGCTTGAAATTATCGATATCAGATGTTGAATAAGAGCCTCCTGTTATCAGAGACAAACCTGTCAGTATCGCTTTGTTATCAGAGACATCAAGTTTTATTCGATATATCAAATGATCTGCTGTCCCCTGAATCACTCCTGCGGCTGTAACAAATGGCGATGAAACTGTTATTTCTGAGGGCATATATAAGGTGTGAATGATGCCATCCGATGTTGTTCCACTTCTGGTTGGATCAGCAGTGAAAACAAGGTTTGAAGTGGGTACAGTATTAATGCCTATGGTATGTGTCGGATCGACCCTGTCAGCGATATCCGCAGATATGAAAAGGTATCCTGTTTTGTCTGTTTCAATGAGTTGATTAAATCCACTGAAATCTATCGTCGATCCAGACGCTGTGCTAATATTTGTATCAAGAAGTGTGTCTGTGGAACTTAATGTCTTATCGGTTGAGTAGTAAAGATTGAATTGGGAAATATCTGAAGTTTCATAATTTCCAGTTGTGACAATTTTGATTCCTTTAAGATCAGCCGCAATTGTGGTGACATCTAATTGCAGCAGATACAAGGGATAATTAACCGTTCCATTATTAGCCGTATTTTCTGATAATGATAGCGAGGAAATCTTGACCGATGAACTGATAAACGTTTGAACGCCACTATCTGGGATTTCGTTTGTTTCACCAGTAACGTTTCCATCTAACAATTCAATGTTTGACAAAGGCGAGCGTGTTAAATGGATCGTTCTGCCGCCACCGGCTGTTGTTGAAATATCTGTTATAATGAACAAATAACCGGTAACGCCTGCGCCTATTTTCTTATTTAAATGAGAGAAAACGATATTATTGCCAGTAGATTCAACTGGTTTTGTTGACAGTTCGGTATCATTTGAATCCAAAGAATCATCTGTGGAATAAAACAGCGAAAAATTTTCGATATCAGAGTTTAAATAAGAACCACCGGTTCTAACTGTTATGCTGTTTAATGTATTTTCCTGTATGTCATCTACTGTTAACTTCAAACTAAGGAGAATATGATCCTTTGATCCAGGAGCTGCGTTGGAATCTGCAACTATCTGATTGACGCTTATGGATGCGCCGCCTGGAAAAATAACTTTGACAGGGTTTTGTATATCATTGCTATCTATAACTGTTCCATCTCCTAATTGACCATAAGAGTTGTAGCCACTGCCCATCAGAGTACCATCAGGTTTTAGAATCAAATCGTGACCAGATGTACTGGACATCCACGTAGCATCTGGAATCTGGAAGTGGTTCCAAAAATTATAAACACTGCCATCGCATTTCATTCCAACATAACTGGAGAATATAGCTTTCATACAATATGGTTCACCATCTCTATCTGTGAGAATTTTGGGTTCAAGTGATCCGTTTCTATCACACTCACCTTGATGACAACCACCCCACCGGTATAATTGTCCTTTATCTGTCAACGCAAAAGAATAATAACCTCCTTCTGCATAGATATCAATTACATTGGATAAATTTGGCACTTGAGAAGGAGCATATACATTATATGTAGATGAAAAACCAAGCGCTCCTTGTCCACCATATCCCCATGCCCATACGGTTCCATCTGACTTCAAAGCAAGTGCGTGATGTGATCCCACGCTCAACTTAACGACATCAGATATTCCTTCTATTTTCCTGGGGGTGCTTATCACGTAGGAATTAAATCTTAGAATGATATTGTTTAATCCCCAACCCCAAATTGTTCCGTCTTCTTTCAACATTAAAGCGCTGTCTCTTCCTGAAGCAATTGCAGTAATATCTGAAAGATTTGGGAATTGAATTGGGGTTGAGCTTAATCCCTGTTTTCCATCAACAAGAAGTGGGTAAAGTTCAGAACTATTGGAACATGATCCCCATGCCCATACAGTACCATTGGATTTCAAAGCCAATACAATGGAACTATAAGCAGAGATTTCGACAATATCGGAAAGCCCTTCAATTTGGGTCGGCACATTTCTGTTTATCGTATCGCCAAGTCCAAGCTGACCATCATAATTACCTCCCCAGGCCCAAACAGATCCATTTGACTTTATTGCATAACTGGAGTTAAAAGACGCCAGAATAAATCGATAAGGCGTCAAATCGGGTTGATATCGCGTCAGAGTGGGTAAATTAGTGTTCACTAAAGAAAAATTCACAACGTTAGATTTTTCAGAATCTGACATATTATCTGTTTCATATTTCATTGTAGCTGAAGCCATTGATATAGAAGTGGCTTGATCATTTTTGCATTGCATTCCAAAATGCATAATGATGCATGTCTGACCGGGAAGAATGGTAATGTTGTAACTATAATTAACATGACCTGAATTAGAAAGATTGAAACTATCCAGATTTTCGGAATTTTCAGCAATAATATGGGTGACATAAGGATCTGTGCCACCCGAATCATCAGTAATAAGCCATGTATCAGACATTGAAAGATTTGTATCACCACTCGAAGTTGATATGATGCTCGTGTTGCTATCTGAACCTAAATCTGAATTTATGGTGACTAAACAGGAAATTGAAGAAGATCCTTGATTTTCGAGAATTTCCAAAAAACGTGCATAACCTTTATTTTCAGGTACAAAAATTTTGCGGGTAACGTTCAATCCCGACATAGTCGCTGGTCCAATGGTAACCTGTCGGTTATTTAGCGATGTGTTTTTGTCAGAAGGAAACGCTATATCATCAACAAACAATTTGTGACCACCGTCATAGGCATCTACTGCATTATTTACCATTGCCCCATCAAGAATTGAACCATCTGTTTGAATATCCCAAATATTATTATTACCGTCTGTTAAAAAATTAATGTCGCCTCCAAAAGCTGAACCTGGCCATACAAGCAGTGTAAAGAACAGAACAAAAAAAGTAAAAGGTATCATGCGAATAATGAAACTATCCACTGATGTAAATTGTGATTTATTATTTCTTAGGTAATTCATTGAGCCTCCAATATCAATAATGGATTATTTTTCAGTGATAACCGGGATATAGATTACATCACCAATATCGTCATAAATTTTTAAAAGCGCCGTTGCCTGATCAGCAGTGATATTTCTACGCTGAACAGTAAGGCGAATCATATATTTTTCGTTGGGTTCAAGAGCAGCCTCAGGTGAAAAGGTTGTCAGAGGCACATAAGTTTTTGTTTGCAATTCAGTGGGACTATTCTTGATAATCGACAGGGGGACGACCGGATTGCCTGATGCGTTTGGAATTTGTTCCATTTTAAAAGACAATGGATTGGGAGAAAGATTCACGATGAACAGTTCAAGCTCAGTGGAAGTTGAAAGAAAATTTAGCTGATTTTTGCCATTTTTCGTCCTGACCTGCATGGGCCCGGGATAATCAGAACCACCGTCACACCATATCCAGTATGCGGCTCCCGATTGAATATTAACCATTTCGGGTCGCAGGATTTTTGTCCAGATATTATCTTCCAATGTATATATTATTTTATCGGCGTGGGCAGATGAACGTTCAAAATACTGTTCAAACGTCGGTGGTGTTTGAGTCTCCACGTAAAACCCCAGGAAATTGAAAGAATCTGGCTGCCATACGGATTTCAGCAATTTCGGTGGCTCCCCAGTAATATTCCATGAGTAATCGGCAGTGCATAAAATCAGGTATGCCTGACCGGCTTGAACGACAAACAGGTTGTTCAGTCTGGATTCAGGACGATCAGCAGGTGCCCATCGATGCCAACTTGATGTTTGCCAGGGAAGTTCATCGGGGTTCTGTATATATTGAATTGAAGTGTTCATCGGATAATAAGAAAGCAACAGAGCCACTGGAATATCAGAAAAAACAACATCTATAGCTGGATTATCAGGCGTCACTTCCAGGAAAACAGCATTCCACCCTTTTTTTAGTTCGATGGTCTGACTCCTTGTCAGGTCAGCCTGACAGATGGTATTGACTTGAAACGATAAAAACACAATACATACACATAAAAAAATTTTTTTCATAATACGCTATTCCTTTCTATGCCCTGCCATCGGACATGTATTGACTATATTTTATTCTTAACAATTTCCATACGATCCGGGTATGTAAAGTCAGGAGAACATAATCTTTTTTTGAATATTTTAATCTAATAAGGTTCGACCATCTTCCAGTACTATGCTAAAAAAGATGAGTCGTTGTTGATTTGGTTGGATGTCTGTTTTGTCCTATATTATATCACAAACAAATAAAACTCAATTAATTTTTTGTTTATTTTTCGGGCTTTGGGCAATTTCATATTATGACCAATTAATTTCTGTTTAACAATAAATTCTTAAGCTTACTTGATGGGTTCCCGATAGTTTTGAAATATAACAGCACTCCAGTGTAAAATTTACAGATCCCATCATACAAGAAAGATATGCATAGGGTGCAACACAAAAAAGTTGCACTTTTTTCTTAGCCCTGAAAGGTCGTTAAATAAAAGCCCAGGGTAACGACCTGGGTTACATGTGTTTATATTAAAGAGGGAGGGCGGCGTTGTTGAACAGATCATTTCAAAATATTTGAAATAATTTTATATAATCGGTAAAGAGGTTGGGCACCTCTTTACCGATTAGTTTATAAAATCAATTTTTACAATCTCCATGTATTCCTCGGTTTCGAAACCTTGCACGTTTAAAAAAGCCAAATTTTTTTGAATGTGGACAATCGCTTTTCATTGCAGAAGCATGGCTATCGAAAATTGCACGATATCTCGTGCATTCTTTCCAAACATAAATATCTTGTGCAATATTCTCATCAAGTGCAATATCAGCCCCTTCGCACTGAATAATAATGGCAGGTTTTTTTTGTTCCATTCGAACCATAACACCGGGGCGTATTTGCAAATCATCTATTTTGTTTAATCGGCTATCTTTTTGATGTGCATTGACATATGCTACACGGGATGATTGTTGTCGTTGCATTTCAGTCAGAGGTATAACAGCGCATTCAGCGGTTTTCACAGCACTTTTACAACAATCGCCTTCAGGAATTGGCCTGCCATGGGGGCATTCTCTGGGATGGCCAAGTAAAATACAAATACTGTCGACCAGTTCGCTATTGACGATATGTTCAAACTCACATGCGCCGGATTCGTAATCTCCTCCTAGAGCATCAAATATCAATCGTTCGGCCAGCCTGTGAGCGCGAATGATTTTCCGTGCTTTTTTTTCACCTGTATCTGTTAAGGTGATTTTGTTTTCATTGATAGTGATCAGATCTTCGTTAAGCATTTCTTGAATAATACTGCTATTGGCATTGACACCCATTGCAGATGTCAATTGTTCAATGTTGTCAACATTGTTTTCTTTCATGTTCCACAGTTTTTCAAGATATTCTTCTTTTTCTGTTGATTTCGCCATAATGTATTTCTCTCTTTCAAATTTGTTAAAATGAAATTATGTCAATATTTTATATAGTTAAAATGATAATGCAAAAATTAAAATCCAGTTTAAACAACCAGCAATTACAAATGAACTGGCATTAATCGTTAATGCCATCAAAACAGTTTTACCAACCCCCATTTCTTTAACCATTGCCATGATATTGGCAAAACATGGCACAAACATGGTTGTAATGGTTACAGCAACAATGCATTGTGTCCAGTTGAGCAATCCCTCTTGAACCAGTTTAATAATCAAACCCGCAGCAGCTTCGTGTCTGGCCATGCAAAGAATTAAGGCATCGACCATTTCAAGGGGGAGTCCTAACCACCCTTGAATGACCGGGCTTAAAAATATTTTTGACGACATCAAGATACCTGTCTTGTCCAGGATAAACATTGCCAGGGCTGCGTATATAAAAACAGGCAGTGCTTCTTCAAGAAACCAGAGCAGGCGAAAATATGTTTTTACGACAATTGCTTTGGGCATCGGCATACGAATAGGGGGAAGTTCCTGGATAAAATCACCTCTTTCTTCATCTTTCAATAATAAATTTAATATAATGCCTGCCATAATTTCCGCAAAAGATAATACAGCAAACGTTATTGCAAAAGCTTTCAACCCCATTCTTCCCAATATACTAATATTCAATCCCATTTGAGCGGCACATGGAATTGCAAATGCGATGAGATAAATCGCAATATATCGTTCTCGATTGGAAGATAATGATTTTGTTGTCAGCGTTGCCATTGTTTTACACCCAAACCCCAACACCAATGGCATTATCGAGGCGCCACTCAATCCCACTTTTTCGAAAATGCGTTTGGTCAAAATGCACAGATTAGGAATATATCCCATATCCTCGAGTGTATTGTAAATAAGAAAAAATACAGATAAAATGGGCAGCACTGTTATAAAAGCATTGGCGATACCCAATGAAAGGATACCATAATCACCAATTAAAAAATCATTGAAAAAGCCTTGGGGAATAAATGCGTTGACAAGGTTTGCTATGGGAGCCCATATGGTTTCATCCATCCATTCGGCCAAAACATTGGCCAGATTGACAACTGCCAGATACATAATATATACAATACCTAATAAAATGGGAATTCCTGTTAAGGGTGTCCGGCACATCCTGGCGATTTTTTTTTCTATTTCATAAGGTTGAAGTTTTTGCTTTTGAATAACTTCGTTGGCAATGTCATCGACCCATTGACTCCGACGATGATTGATCAATCGGGTGATATTTCCGGGAAAATTCTGTTGTGTTTGTTTTACCCAGGTTTTGATACCATCGATATCTGATTGTGAAACCTGATAATTCTTGCTTAAGTATTCATAAATATATGGATCATTCATCAACAATAATGTGGCAATTTTTCGTTGATGCGGAATTTGATCTGGCAGAAGTTCCATGATTTGAAAAATGCCATTTTCAATGGTGCGATCATATTGAAATTCCCATTTAATACCTTTTGTTTTGAAAAGCGCTTCTTTGAGATCATCAATACCCTGAGCGTTTAATGCGATTGTCTCAACCACCGGGACGCGCAAAAAACGAAATAATTTTTGTGAATCCAGCCAGATACCTCTTCGACTGGTTTCATCAAGTGCATTCAATGCGATGATGATCGGTTTTCCCAATTCGATGAGGTCTATCGCCAGATTCAACGATTGTTTCAGCCGTGTTGAATCCATGCATAAAACAATGATATCAGGGTTTTCCGAAAATATATAATCCCTGGTGAGAGATTCTTCATGAGACTGCACATATAACTCATGAAGTCCTGGTGTATCTGTAACTTCACAGGTATGACCATTAATTTCACACATTGTCTTTTTGTGCTCTATTGTGGTTAACAGCGAATTTGCAACAACACTGTAAGTACCAGTGAGACAATTATACACTTGAGTTTTTCCACTATTGGGCAAGCCAATAATACCGATTTTGCTTACCGGTGGAGTGGTAGGGGTCTGATTGTGTTTGTTGGTTGACATAAAATATTTCTTTCTATTTTTTACAGTTGTACTTTAAATGAAAACTAAGTAAGGGATCATAAGTTTTCGGGTATAAAAAGGTACTCGCCGGGTATGACAAAAAAAAATTGTCAAATATAAATGTACGATCTCGGCAATTGCACGAACAGCGTAGGGCTAAAGCCGGCTTTAGCCCATAGCCGTCAGGCTAAGAGAACTAAATCTCGGCAGATCCAAGAAAGCGTAGGGCTAAAGCCCAACGCTGAATGGAAAAAGGACGCTAAAGCGCCCTCATAAAAAAATCAGTTCGCTCTTGAAAGATGGTTCTTAGAGGGCGCTTTAGCGTCCTTGCTCAATTCAGCGTTGGGCTTTAGCCCTACGCTTTCTTGCTATCGCCGAGAATTTTCTCTTAGCCTGACGGCTATGGGCTTTAGCCCTACGCTTTCTTGCTATCGCCGAGAATTTTCTCTTAGCCTGACGGCTATGGGCTAAAGCCCCACGCTACTTATAAAAGGCAAAAGGACGCTAAAGCGCCCTCAATACCCAAAAGCAAATTACCAAAAAATTGTTTGTTAATAGAACAATATGGATGAAACATTTTGTATGACCAATTAAGCACCTATGTTGTATGAGGGCGCTTTAGCGTCCTTTCTCAATTCAGCGTTGGGCTTTAGCCCTACGCTGTTCCTGGCTTTACCGAGATCATACATTCTTCAACTGACACCTGTAAGTTTCAACCCCTCAACTGTTCCAAAAGCAAGCGAACATCAACTTCATCATCATAATCCAAC
>Ga0272440_1002241_pt1 | contig 15209 bp, 12 predicted proteins | sample SSMMMBAug17_FD_192440 | JGI IMG/M metagenome (GOLD analysis project Ga0272440, IMG submission 192440) | Marine sediment archaeal communities from Little Sippewissett salt marsh, Falmouth, MA, United States - SSM-MMB-Aug17 | ecosystem: Environmental > Aquatic > Marine > Wetlands > Sediment ... | reverse complement strand
TTCCAGAATCCAGTTTAACTATATCAATGTTTGGAAATTATGGAGGTCAGGATGTCTGAAGATTGGTTTGTTGATGAAAAAAAATAAAAAATTGGATATTCAAGCAGGCTTACCGAAGGGACACGATCGTAAATTTTCCTGATCCATCAATGGGCGTCCATACATAAAAATTTTGACTGGTAGAATATAATTCAACTGATGTTTTTGTATTGGGCTGTCAGAGGTATCAAGAACTGTTCCATAAAACGTAAACGCTTAAGGATGAAATCTACTTGATTTGTTCCACTTTTAACATCTGTTTTTTCTTGGGGTATATACTGTAGTGAGACGTTCGGATATAGCCAAAAATAATATAATGAAAAATAAATAATCAACCGTTCACTGTCCATAAAAAGTGAACGGTTTTATTTGTCTGTTTAAAGATATGGGTAAAAGTCAAGGCTATATCAGCCAGATATTAATAAATGGATGGAGATAGGGACTCACAACAATATATTGGATCTACAATGACAGCGGCACCTTCACACTTAACGACCAGACAAATCCAGAAACCTGTGATGAGACAACCTGGCCGGCATAGGGTGAAAAAAAACTGCTGTCTGGATTCCAATGATTTAACTGCTGACTATGATCTATCTGCTGTTTTTTTGATACAAAAAATCCGAGTCCTTGCTCAACAACCCATCTGTTAGGCCATCGCCATTCAAATCCGGTTCCAATATAGAGCATATCAGGCAAGTGCATGAGGTTCATATGGGAATCAGAGACTGATTGTGGATGATAGGACATACCATTTCGAAGTGTAAAACTTTCTTTCAACTGCCATTCAATTCCCAAGTGATAAGATAGCGTATCTTTCATTTGATTGGGATACGTAATAACCTGTCCGGTGGATTGGTTCAGTGCATCCAACAATATTATCAAAGGATTATCTTTGTTGAGACACACAAGCTGATAAGAATCCTGGCGTGACCATCGGGTCCACTGAACGTCAAGCATCATGCGAATATCATTTTCAAAGGCGTATTGGACACCCAGTTGGAAAACGTCCGGCCAGTCGAAGTGATCCAGCTCAACTGGATTTGATGAATGTTGCTGGTGAATTTTTTCAAGGCCTGATGCGTCAAGTTCTCGTGAGAAAAATGGATTATCCCTGCAATACTGAGTTAATGCCATAAAATTATTCGTAAAATTGATATTCATTCGACCTTTGGGATTTGTTGAAATGGCACTCCGATACACACAACCGAATGTCAAACGATTGATTGGTTTCCATAAAAATCCCACATTGAATGATAGTGCCATGTCATCACGTAATTCTAGCTGCATATCTGCCAGACGATCAAAAAGGCCAACATCAGGTACTGGATTCAAGAACTGACTTTTTGCAAAACGTTCATTTAGAATGCGGAGCTGATAACTCTGTCCATATGCCGTCTGACCGAAGCCGATAGACAGTCCCATTGAAAAAGAATCACTCCATTGATATGCAATGGACGGCCCTGCATACACAAAATGTTGTTGATAATACTGCTGTGTTTGATACCGAGATGCGTCATCTGGCAAAAAATGAATCCCTTGATAAAAAGGCATGTATGAACCCATTGCAATAATCCATCTTGATTTTGGCGGACGATATGTGATTCCTACAGGCAATGGTAAGAATACGTAATCACCATGGATATCGCCATAGAAGGGATAATACAAACATGTTTTTCCATTGTCTGACTGACGGTGTGCCACAGGATCTTGGGATGATTTTAAACTCAAAACTTCAAATGAAGGGTCAGGAGAAAAGTGATTTTGGCGGTTTATTTTGATTGTTTGCAGGCTTTGATGATACACAAACCCTTCTCTCGCCTGATACAAACCTGCCGGATTGTGGTGAATGGCCATTAATCCTGGTGGATTTGCAGAAACTGCGCCAGCAAGTCCCATTGATTTTGTACTGATATTGTTAAACGCTTGAACAGAAAATGGAAAAAAACAAATCAATAGAAGCAGTATGTAATATATGAAAAATTTCATTAATAATTACCATCCAAATTTGTACTGATGTCTGGTAAAAAGTTTTACGCATATATCGACTGCTTTTGTATCATATAACACCCCTTTATGTGAATTGATTTCTTTTAAAGCCATGTCAACACCTTTTGATGGTCGATAGGGGCGGTGGGAACTCATGGCTTCCATGACATCAGCAACAGCAAGCACTTTAGATTCTAACAATATTTCATTTTCTGTCAACCCATTTGGATAACCCGATCCATCCATTCGTTCATGATGCTCCAGGACGATGCGTGAGAGAGGCCAGGGTGAAGGTACGCTTTCCAAAATATTGCTTCCGATTTCCGGGTGAATTTTTAAAACATCAAATTCCATCGTTAACAGCTTTCCCGGTCGATTCAGGATGGCTTCTGGTACGCGTAATTTTCCGATATCATGCAGCAGTCCGGCATATTTGACTGACATGATTTGATCTGAATCCAGGCCCATTCGTTTGGCCATCTCTGTTGCCAAATCCGATACACGTTGTTGATGACCCGATGTATATGGATCTCGACTTTCTACAGTCTGAACAATCGCACGAAGGGTTGCTGTCATAAGTTTTTGTTGACGTTCATTTTCTTCTGACATGGCGGCGCATAATTGCTGTTGTTCTTTGACAAGTTGTTCTCTGGATTTTTTAAGATGGATGTGGTTTTCAATTCTGGCGCGTAATTCTTGTTCGTGATAGGCACATCTCATCAAATCCACAGCACCCGATTGAAATGCCTTGAGCGTATCGGATTCATCAAAAATTTCTGAGATAAATATAACCGGAATATCTGAAGTCATTTTATTCTCTGCCAATTGTGCGCAGGCAGAAAAGCCATCTTCTTTTTTTCTATCAATATTAATTAAAATGAGATCCGGCTTTTTTTGGATCACTGTATTGAGAATCAATTCAGGATGGTCCATGCAGTAAAGCTGATAGTTTTTTTCTAAAGACATCTTTAACTGTCCCATCGTATGGGGCAAATCACTGCAAATTACTATATATGCGGATTTTTTAGACATAGTTCTTACCAATCGTAGTTATACTTGTTCTCAGAAATAAGTGACATGCAAATATCAACAATTTCCCCATCAAAAAGAATGTTTTTATTCTTAATCAATTCCCCTTCAGTCGTACTAATACCAAGGGCAGGACGATAGGGACGATGAGATGTCATGGCTTCTGCAACATCAGCGACACAAATAATTTTTGATTCCAGATGAATTTCATCTCCATTCAATCCTTGTGGATACCCCGAACCATCGAGTTTTTCGTGATGTTGTAAAATAAATTCCGCCACAGGCCAGGGAAAAGGAATATGCTTAACAAGGTCATACCCCACCTGTGGATGTATTCGAATTAAGTCATATTCAGATTTTAATAATGAGCCGGGCCTGGATAATATGGTATCAGGGATGCGAATCTTTCCAATATCATGAAGCAATCCGGCAATTCGAATCGATTCTATTTGATCTTCAGAGAGTCTCATTTCTTGAGCAATATGCGATGCAAGCTTTGCCACCCGCTGCTGATGTCCGGCAGTAGAAGGATCATTGTTTTCAAACATTTGAGACATGGCTTTAATTGATGCACTCAGCATATCTTGGATATCTGAATTTTTTTGTTTGACCTGATGTTCCAGCTTGATATTGGTTTTTCTCAAATTTTCATTGGTTGTACGAAAATTCAAATGATGTTTCACCCGCATCTGAATTTCAGGGATATGGAAAGGCTTGGTAATATAATCAACTGCTCCAAGCTTAAACCCCTGAGCAATATCAGCTTCATCGTCTTTACCTGTAATAAATATAACAGGAATATTGGCTGTCAGAGAACTGGACTTCAATTTTCGGCATATTTCAAATCCATCCATAAAAGGCATCATAATATCCAGTAATATTAAATCCGGATGGGTTTCCCTTGCCATTGCCAGGGCATCGGGTCCTGTTAATGCACTATGAATATGATAATTCATTTCAAGAAAATCTGTTAATGTTTCAACGTTTAGCTGATTATCATCAATAATCAGTAAAACCGGTTTTTTTGATTGAGGGCTCATTTTTGCCTTTTAAACCAATATAGCCCCAGGACATAGGATTCACTGCCAAACCCTGCAATTGATCCCTTACATACGTCAGCGATCAATGACTTGTGTCGAAAATATTCGCGGGTATGCGGATTACTTAAGTGAACCTCAACTACAGGAATTCGAATGGCAGCTATTGCATCCCGAATCGCCACACTGGTATGTGTATATGCTCCTGCATTGATTATTATACCATTACAGTGGTTGCCAGCCTGCTGGATAGCATCCACCAATTCTCCTTCAATATTTGACTGAAAAAAAACGAGCTCCATCGCATATTCCTGTGCGAGTTCCTGGAGTTGTTTTTCAATGTCTTTCAGTGTTTGGTTACCATAAATTCCGGGTTCGCGTTGTCCCAGCATATTCAGATTCGGGCCATTAATTACAGATATTCTCATCGGTTCTCTCCATAACGTTGTCGTTGATTTAATAAAAAGGCATCTGCAAGAACAATCGCTGTCATAGCCTCAGCAACCGGACAAATACGACTACAAATGCAAGGGTCATGCCTACCTTTTATTGTGATCACTTCTGGATGATTGTCATTATCGATGGTTTCCTGGGAAATGGATATTGATGGCGTGGGCTTGATTGCGAGTTGCATGACAATATTGTCCCCATTGGAGATACCGCCCAGAATACCACCTGCATGATTTGATGCAAATCCTTTTGGAGTGATTGAATCATTATGTTCAGAGCCTTTCATTTTAGCGGCATGAAATCCTGCCCCAAACTCGATTCCTTTCACAGCACCAATGGAAATCAATCCCATCGCTAACATGGCATCCAATTTATGAAACACAGGTTCTCCCCAACCCGGTGGTACATTTTTAGCCACAACCTGAACAATTCCCCCAATGGAATTGCCTTCCTGGCGCACTTGATCCACCAATTCCAGCATATCATCCGCTTTGTTTGGGTCAGCACATCGCATGGGATGTGTTTGGGCAAAATCCGGATCGATCATTTCAGCACAGATGTGACCCATCGCAAGGGTATATGCCTGTATTTTCACATTTAATGATTGAAGCAAGGCTTTGGCCACCCCGCCAGCAGCTACTCTTGCCAATGTTTCACGCCCTGACGACCGCCCACCGCCCGGCTGTAATTTTAATCCATATTTTTTATAATAGGTATAATCTGCATGTCCTGGACGAAAAAGATGTGCAATACTGGAATAATCCTTTGAGCGAGCATCTTGATTGAAAACCATCAGTGCAATGGGAGAGCCCAATGTTTTACCATTTGCTACACCTGAAAGGATTTGAGCCTGATCTGTTTCTTTTCTTTGTGATACCCATTTTGATGTTCCAGGTCGTCGTCGATCAAGGTCTTCTTGAATGGCGTCAATACTTAGATCAATCCCTGCAGGCATACCATCGATAATCACACCCAGCCCAGCGCCATGAGATTCTCCAAAAGTGGATATTTGAAACATTTGTCCAAACTGACTTGACATATTTTATTCTCCTTCAATTGTTTCATATGAACACCCGACAATATGAATTGATTTCTTTTTCATTCGGGCATCTTTCCTAAAAATTTTTTTTATCCATGAGATACTTTTTCTTTGGTCAAATACAATCAACCCTTTATCATTTTTTTCAGGGCTAAGAAAAAATGGTTCTTTTTCGTTTTTTGAACCATGATGACACTAAAGAAAATGAATAAAATGAATTTAAAGTGTTTTTATTTCATCTTCTTCAGTGTCATCATGGTTCAGAATCGAATCAACAAATATTGCATAATGTTTAATTTTTGAGTTAAGCATTTTGAAATGGGGAATTCATTTTTCGAGCATTCCTTTGTATTGATATCGTTCAGTCCAAATCGTGGAATTTTCACGCTAGAATTGTTGAAAATCAGTCAAAAGAGGTTTCATACAGAGAGTGTAACCAAAATTGAAGGTCAAACTGAAATCAAGCCTATAAGCAAAACCAATGTAGGGGGGGAAACCTTATGTTCGCCCTCCGAACAATAACAAGAAACGAAACTATGACCGACCCCTACATTTATTTCCAAACATAGGCTTGATTCCGATGATTGTTTGGCGGGCGAACATAATGCCCCCTACAAAAGTATTCTTAACGATTTAAAAAACTTATGGGATAAAATGAGGGCCATCCTCAATTTCACGAAAGGCTTTTTCCAGTGAAATATCATAGTCAATTTCAAACCATTTATCGTTATGTCGCATATAAGAAAGCGTGAATGTCTGGCCTGGCATGTACTCCAATCTTGCAAATTTTGTCTCAAATGAGGGGGAAATCGCATTTTCTCCCGGACAATGGTATGTTGCACAAAAATACAAATAATGACGATACCATTTTGAATAGAGATCTACGACATAATTAAAACTCGAACCCTTTGGAGGAGGTTTGATATGTTTAGGTTTGAGAACAGAGTTAATAAAATCGTCCGCTCTTTTTTTTAATTTTTCTTTGACATCATCAGTCACCTTTACTTTTGAGTTTGCTTTTTTGGGTGCATATACCCATGTTTTTTTTGCCATTTTATTTCCTTTTCATTATTTTTGATCAAATATTATTGCAAGATGACAGTAAATAAGGAACGTTCTGAAAATAAGTTCCCCTTTTCAAAATGATTGAATTAAATATTAAGCATATATGGACCAAAATGCTCATTCAGCTTTTTGAACCATGATGACACTGAGGAAGATGAATAAGATGAATTTAAAGTGTCTTTATTTCATCTTATTCATCTTATTCAGTGTAATCATGGTTCAAAAAACTGAATGAACTTTTATTTTATGGGGAACTTATTTTCAGAACGTCCCTAAATGTTCATCCAGATTTTTGAACCATGATTACACTGAATAAGATGAAATAAAGACACTTTAAATTCATCTTATTCATCTTCTTCAGTGTAATCATGGTTCAGAAACGAATCAACAAATATTGAATAATAAGGAACTTATTTTTCGAGCATTCCTAAGCGATCATAAATTTTCGGGTATATCGTAGTAAATTTTTTGTTATTCGTCTGGCTGGTCAAACCTTATGTAAGCCCTCAAACAAAAACCGAAACCAAACCTATATTAGAAAACAATGTAGGGGCGAACCTTGAGTTCGCCCTCCAGACAAAAACCGGTATCAAACCTATGTTCGAAAATGAATAAAAAACGTTTGCCTTCGGTCATAGGTTCGCAAACGATTGTTGTCAGGAGGGCAAACATAAGGTTCGCCCCCACATTGTTTTCTAATATAGGTTTGGTTTCGGTTTTTGTTTGCGGGCTTACATAAGGTTTGACCAACCAGACGAATAACACAATATTTACTACGATATACCCGAAAATTTATGATCGCTTACTTAAATGGGCTACCGATTATTATTGTTATTTTATGATGTGGCCCTTTCATTGCTCAAATCTTTGTAATGTCTTACCCAGGGCGTTGCCCTGGGTATATAAAACGCCCTTTCAGGCCTAAGAAAACATGCCCTCTTTTTGAGAATGCGCCCGATTCATTCTTGTTTGACCCCAACAATAGAATATTTATGGGAGAATATCAAAGGGCTTGGCGACAGAGTCATTCATTACATACTGAAACCAAACTGCCCAAAATCCATTTGATCTTCAATGGGCATGATATTTTTGAAGATACCTCTCAAATCTTCAGGCAGTTGACCTTCAAATTTTGAAAAGTCTTTTAGAAATTCTGATACAAGACGATTGGCACGCAATTCATATTCTCCAATATTATCTGTATGATTTCTAGGATTGAGCAATTCAATGGGAACTCCTGGACATGATGTTGGAATACGATAACGAAATACAGGATCCGTTTCAAATTCAATATCATCCAGATGTCCGGCTATGACAGATTCGATTGCAGCACGTGTATATTCAATGGGAAAACGATCACTTTCATCATATTTTTTTCCGCTCCACCCGGTGTTGATCAACCAGCAGTTGACATCATGGTCTTTTATTTTTTGACGTAGCCGCTCTGCATAAACGTGGGGTGGAAAGGTCAGCGATGAATCCCCAAAGCAGACATTGAATGATGGTGCTATTTGTCCTGATGACGATTTGATGAATTCAGTTGAAAAGCTGGACAAAAAGCCAAACATTGCTTGTTCTGGTGAAAGTTTGGCAATTGGAGGTAACACACCAAAAACATCACAAGTTAACAAGAATAAATGTTTTGGATGCCGATATATTTTGTTGGGCGTTGAATTGGGTAATTTTTTATTTGCAAAACAAGCGCGAGTATTTGTGGTCAGATCACCATCGGAAAAATCAATATCTCGTGAGTCAAGATCAATGGTAACATTTTCAAGGATCGTTCCAAAACGTTTTACGCATTGCGCAATTTCATTATTATCTGTGTCGTCAAACCCATGGACTTTGGCATAAATCCCATTTTCAAAATTAAAAATGCCATCAGCGTTCCATCCATGCGCATGATCACCAATAAATTGCGTTTGCGAATTAATGCTCAAGGATGTTTTTCCTGTGCCTTCTCTTCCCATAAACAATGAAACATCACCATTTGACGAAATACTTGCCGCACTTCGCATGGGAAAGACATCCTCAGGGATGAGATAGTTGATCATTGTGAATACTGCCTGACGAATGTTCCCTGCATAGCAACTTCCACAAATAATAACGACCTTATGGGTCATATTCACAATCACCGCTGTATTAGAATTGGTGCCATCAACCTCAGGAATGGACTGAAAACCCGGTACATGAACCACTGTAAATGTCGGATCAAAGGCTTCTGGATTTTTCTGATTATAAATTGGAGCAAACAAGTTTCTGGAAAACAAACTATGCCAGGCTGTTTCTGTCACAATTCGAATTGGGATTTTGTAGTCTGTATTATCACATACATAACAATTCTGGACATACGCAATCTTATTTTGCATGTATGATAATAATCTCGTCAGAAATGACCCATAGTTGGATAAGTCCAATTCATTGATTCGAGGTCCCCAACAGACTTTCTTTTCACTGATTTGATCTTTTACTATAAAACGATCTTTATGAGATCTTTCCTGTGCATGTCCGGTCCGAATCACAATCGACCCGCCATGCGTAATTTGTCCTTCACGATTCCGAATGATATCCTCATAAAGCAAAGCTTTGGGATAATTTCGTTTTACCTGTCTCAGGTTTTCTTTACCCATTGCGACGAAATCAAGCGCACCATTTTTGAATTTGAGCATTTCCATCTCCTTATATATTGATAACTGATAACGTTCAACACATGTGACGTGATCAATTATTGGGTTATTCTTTTAAACATATCCACCACTCATCAAAGCATGCAAAACCATTTTTTGCATCATGATATCTCTTGCAGATGAAGGTTTTTCAAGTTGCAATCTCTGCAAGTAGGGTTTGGCTGCTTTAGGAATGGATAATATGGTCATGGCCTTGCCTAATTTAGCTGCTTTTGAACCTAAACTATCGGTCATCATACTTTTTAATTCATTCAGTGCTTTTCCCAGTACCAGTTCCTCTTCAGTCAGATCTGTGCCAAATGGATATTGAACAAATAGCCCTTGATCTTTATATGGTGCGAGATCATCAGCAAGGCGCTGGGGGGTATTTCTTTTGAAAAAATCAGGTAATTGGTAGTTTTGAGGGAGTTTTCCAGCATTTTTGGCTGTTTGGATTAAGTCTTCCTGAAAACGTGAATCTGCAATCTTGATCAGTTCAATGATAATATCTTTGTCTGTGCGTCCACGCAGATTTGCAATGCCATATTCTGTCACGACAATATCACGTAAGTGTCTTGGAATTGTACAATGTCCATAATTCCAGACAATGTTTGAAGAAGCCACGCCAGCTTTGCTTCGTGTTGAACGAAGCATCAGAATTGATCGGCCATCAGGCAGTGCATGGGCCATTGATACAAAATTATACTGCCCGCCAACTCCACTGACCACTTGTCCATTTTCAAGGCCATCAGAAACAATTGCGCCGGAAAGAGTACACATGAGAGCCGCATTCGCAAAACGTCCATGCTTGCGTTGAAGCATTTTCAGTTCATAGCTGGCCCAATGATTGCCATACAATTGATTCACATTTAATACACTGGTCATGTGAATCATGCGACGTTCCTCTTCGGACATATTATTCAGTGCTTCATAAAAAGGTGTTGGGCCCAGAAAAAATCCTGCATGTAAAATAATGGGTTTTTTTAACTTGTCTCCAAGACATTTCTCCATTACCTGTTGAAGATTACCCTGATCTGAAAAATCACCAGGTATTTCTAAATTTTCACCTTGAATGCAACCATCTTTGAATGTTAAATCGTCCTTAATAACGCCAACTTCTTGTAAGAAATTGAAGTCTTTGTCGGAAATTTTCGTTTCAATCGCCTGTTCTTCTATTAAGGTTTCCAAAGTTTTGGGTGTTATTTCATCTGTGATTCTCTTTTCATTAATCAGTTTTTGAATTGGAACATTGTTGTAGGTTTTTCGTTTTACAACGCCTGCTTTAATCAATTCAATGTAACCATCAACAAGCATTTCAGTGGACCCCACTAAACCTTCCTCAAAAACATCTGTTCCGCCAACATCATTAATTAAATCACCATATCGGGCAAGAATACGAGATTCAGCAACCAGACGATTATATAGGTCATTATGTTTTTGCCGCATGGTCAACCCATAAACAATACCATCCCCCAATGAGCCAATACCAATCTGAAGCGTTCCTCCATCTTTTATGAGAGTACTGGCATTTAAGCCAATCATGTAATCTGCATTGGCCATAGACATTTTTGGAGCGCCAAATAGCTGGGTGTAATAGTCCGGATTATCGATAATCATATCAAAATGATCTTCTTCAACTTCTGCATCACCATACATGAATGGTAAGTTGTCATTCACCTGACCGATAGTAATATGTTTTCGACCATCTTTTATGGTTTGTTCTTTCAGCAAGATTGAAACATCAAGGGCTGTATCCGGATTACAACTCAAGCTATAGCTTGTTCTTCCATCATTTGGTCTTTTTGCAATTATTTGAGTGGCTACATTTAAACCTGCATTAACAACATCACGTGCAATATGCGTGTAGTTAGAGCTTATATAGTTTTGTTGGGCATGCGGAATTCCAATATAGCTGCCAGGTTTAATAAAAAGCTCGGTCAAAGTCACATTGTGGGGTAATTTTTTCTTTCTCAAATCACTCACATATTCGAGATCAGCATAATCACCAAATACGCGTTCAACAAAGGGTTCAAGGTAGCGTCTTTCCAGTTCGCTTTTCCAAACTGGTTTTTCAAGAGACAGTGCTGTTAGAATGGTCAGGTCAATGCTTGAATCCTTTTTAGCGCGTCGATAAAGGGCATTGATCAGTTCATTGGGTTTGCCTAAGCCAAGAGGCATACCAAATACAACGTTTTTTCCGACCTTATTTAAAATCTCGTCAGCACACTTTTCAACATCATCAAAAAATGCAGTATTTTTTTTCTCCATACGTGAACCTCATCTCTTTTTTGGGTTAAAAAATAATAATAAATGTTATTTTACTTTCAAATTTTTAAAATTAATCTGATGGTTGAATTGTCTGTCCAATTAAAGCATTGACTTTCTCCAGAGCATCATGAAGCGTATACGTATACATGGACAATTGTTCCCACTCATCTGATTGAAACAAAGGTTCCATTTGTTCAATTAGCTTTGTCATAATAACCGCACCAACGGCTTCAGATTCTTCTTTGATCGTATGCATAATTTTTTTGATCAGTTCACCATTTTTTTGAACGATTGCTGCATGAAGCCGATCTATATATTTGGGTGCTTTTGATTGATAGCGTTTTATGAGATTGCCATACAAAGAATCGTCTGGTTCAACCTGTGATAACAAAACTTCAGGGTTGAAAATGTTGTGACTATTTAAATCCTTCATATTTTTGTATACATTATCACTTTTTTGTAAGCCAATAAATTTTTCAATTTTTTCAAATAATTTTTGCCGATGCATGGGTTTCAACAAAAAATCATTCATACCAGCTTTGATAATGACTTCAGGTTCTTCTCCAAATTCGGTGGATGTTGCAGTCATGGCAATTACAGGAATATCATGATTCATGACAGTGGAGTTGGTATCTCGGATAATTTTGATGGCTTCAAAGCCATCCATTTCAGGCATATTAAGATCCATCAATACAACGCCATAATTTTTAACTTTTAGCTTTTCAATCGCTTCCTGACCATTGACAGCGCAATCCACCTGATATCCCTTTTTTTCCAACATTTTCAACGCGACTTTTCTGCTGGTAATATTATCCTCAACCAACAATATGCCCGACGATTTTACACTTGCTCGATAATTGGTTGAAACTGTCGCCGAACTACCCGCTTGCTCAACCACAAGTTTTGCCGGAACATCATCATCTGAAAAAGGGATTGACAGATGAAATGTCGTTCCTTTGCCAACCTGGCTTTTGACCCAAATTTCGCCATGATGTGCATTGACAATTTTCTTGGCAATCGCCAATCCCAATCCGGTGCTTTTTTCACCGGCCGTACTTTGCACGCTCGTTCTTTGAAAAGGAGCGAACAAATTTTTAATTTCATCTTCAGGAATGCCCTGACCATTATCTTGAACAGCAATGTGAATAATTTTTTCTTGTTTCTCAAGAATGACCTGAACACTCCCACCAGAATGAGTATACTTGATTGCGTTGCTAATCAGATTGTTCATCACCTGTTGAATTTTTGATCCATCAAGAGAAATCATGGGCAATGTTTCGATATCTGTATACTGAAAGTCCAGGGCAATCTGTTTTTTTACTGCAAAGTTATGATTAAACTGCACATTGTTTTTCAGGAGCTTAAAAATATCAACATTTTCTTTTTTGAGTGTGAGTTTTCCAGATTCGATATGAGCAATATCCAAAAAGTCATTGACCAGATTGAGCATGAATTCGCTGGCATTCTTAATCGCGCCAATCATATCTTTTTGTTCATCATTCAAGGCCCCAAGATCTTCTTCAATCAGCAGTTCACTGGAGTTGAAAATGGCTCCCATTGGGTTTCTGAGATCATGGGCCGCCATTCCCAAAAAATAATTTTTTTGTTCATTGAGTCTGGCAAGCTCAACATTTTTTTGTTCAAGCTCTCGCTGGGTCATGACAAGTTCACGATTGACTTGCTCCAACTCTGCATTTTTTTGGATTGCATTTTCATAGGTTGAGAACAACAGGTCAACAATTTGCATTCTGCTGGAAGTGATAAAATGTTTCTTTCCAGCAAACACAATTTCAATGCCCATTTCAGACATACCATCAAGTCGGAGTTGCCGATTGATTAAAATATTTTGAATGCGTGAAATGAGAAAATTTTCATTATAAGGCTTGGTCACAAAATTATCTGCCCCACATTCTAAGGCTTCAATGACATCATGGGGGTCTGAAAGAGATGTTAATAAAATGACTGGAATATGTCTTAACATTTCATGTGATTTTATTTGGCGGCACAGTTCATAGCCATCCATTTCTGGCATAATGATATCGCTGATAACAAGTGTATAGTTTTTTTGTTTCAACAAATCGAGACCGGCTTTTCCATTATTGGCAATTATCGTTTCATAGTTATGTTTTTCCAAACTATCCTGAAGGCGAAGCGCCTGGGTAAGACTGTCTTCAATGATAAGAATACGAACATTGTCCATGATACTATCCTATCCAAAAGTTTAAGCGGCGTACCATATTCTCTGGTGAAAGAATATATTTTGCACCATTTAAGCGAACCGCTTCGCCTGGCATGCCAAAAACTGTTGATGTTTCTTGATCCTGGGCAATGGTAATTGCATTTTTTTCATACATTTCTTTTAATTCCTGGGCACCATCTTTACCCATTCCGGTTAACAGAATGCCAATCGCTTTATTGCCAAAGGATTTACAGACAGAGCGAAACAAAAAAGAAACTGCGGGCCGAATGCTATGTTCTGGCGGATCATTGCTAAAAAAAACTGTTTTGTTCGATCTGACACCCATGTGCTTGTTATCAGGCGCAAAATAAACATTGCCTGGAAGCAACAATTTTTTTTCGGCTGCAATATGAACTGAAAAAGGCGTTGTTGTTTCCAACCAGTCGACGAGACCATTAATAAACCCGGATGTAATATGCTGAACCACAACAATGGGAACGTTCAGGTTGGGAGACAACTGAGACAATATTTTTTGCAACACTGGCGGCCCTCCGGTAGATGCCCCAATGGCCAGAATTTCATAGTTAGATTTCTTGACATTTTTTGTCTGTGTCAGCAGTTCTTTCTTTTGATTGAAAATTTTTGATGATTGTGGTCTCCTGCGAATCACTTTCACTTCAGACATAAGCTTGATTGTGTTCACCAGCTCACTGACATCTACGTTATACCCCTGCGAACCGATTCCCTCAGGTTTTCGGACACCCGCCACTGCTCCAACGTTCATGGCCTTAAAAGTTGATTCAACTTCTTCAGGAATCCAGGCTGCGCTGACAATGACAATTGGAACTGGCGCTTCTTCCATAATCCTGCGTGTTGCTTCATAACCATCCATACGCGGCATTTGAATATCCATTGTGACGACATCAGGATGAATGCTTTTGACCTTTGTGATCGCTTCCAAACCATCTCGAGCCTCTCCAACGATCTCAAAATTTCCATCCATAAGAAAGATTTCTTTAAGGTACTCTCGAATTGTGAGTGAATCATCAACGATTAAAACTCTTATCATGGTTTATACCTGTTGCTTATAGCCATTTCGTAAATTATGATAGTATTTATAATACAGGTTACTATTATATATTACAAGATACAATATTATATATTGTTATGATTGGCAATACAAATTGAATTAATTTTCTATCTGAGACAGGAAATAAGCAAGGAAACCGAGGGCCGCAAAAAAGGGGGATTTTTCTTAGGGCTTAAAATATCCGCCCCGGTGCGCCCCATTGCCGTCAGGCTAAGCGCAAACTCGCGCCGATGCTCGTTCCCAGGCTCTGCCTGGGAACGTTTTCTTGGCGGCTCTGCCGCCTGTTCAGTTCGTAGGTGGCAGAGCCACCTCGGAAAACGTTCCCAGGCAGAGCCTGGGAACGAGCACACGAGCACCG
>Ga0272440_1002240_pt1 | contig 15210 bp, 5 predicted proteins | sample SSMMMBAug17_FD_192440 | JGI IMG/M metagenome (GOLD analysis project Ga0272440, IMG submission 192440) | Marine sediment archaeal communities from Little Sippewissett salt marsh, Falmouth, MA, United States - SSM-MMB-Aug17 | ecosystem: Environmental > Aquatic > Marine > Wetlands > Sediment ... | reverse complement strand
AAATGTAATTAATAAGGATGATTTATTTGGCATAAATAACGAAAAAATTTACAATATTTCAAAAGGAATATCTGTTTTTGACGATGATCCGGTTCTGGATTTTGACAAGCATGGACAGACATATACTGTTTTGTTAAAAAACAAAAACAATTCATTAGTGCTTGGCCAGAACAAATTTTTAGACGCGACATTTAATCAGTTCAACAATCGTACAGAAGCATACAAGATTGATAATTATTTATATATGATCTCTGATAATAAAGTGGTTGTAATAGATTTTAAGTCATTGTCTGTAAAAAATCAAAAAGACTATAAATTAATCAAAAGTACATTACCTTATAAAAAAAAGCTGTATCTTTTTGCTGAAGAAAAAAATGATTCTAATGAAGCAGATACTCAAAAGAAACTAATTATTGATTGCTTCACACAAGAGATTATTTCAACTGTATATTCAAAAGAGAGTAATGATGATATATGGAAAAAAAATATCAAAGGTTATGTAAAAAATGACAGTAGTAACGTCTCAATCTATCATGATGGCATTCATCCTCATTATGAAATGACATTGCTTAAATTCTATGAATCAAGAGATATTCAAGAAAATATTTTGTCAATAAAAAATACAGCTATAGATAAAATCTTTTATAACAAAAACTTTTTGTATTTGTTTAACAAAGACAGTTATGCTGTTTATGATACTAAAGAACTGAGATGGGTCAATTATGGAAAAGATGTAGCAAAGGCAAACTTTATAAACAACAATGTCTGGATAAAAAAAGATGATAACTCAACCTGTTATCTGGATGGAACTGTTATTTATCCGAGTAATATTCATTCTGCGCCATACGAATACCAGGAGCCTTATTCTGTAATTAACCAAAATAACATCAATTTTTTTAAAAATATTGATAAAGACATTTCATCCCAAACAATGGATACACTTTTTTCCTCTAATGAACTTATTTTGTTAAAACAGGATTCAGATGTTGTCTGTTATACAATTAAAACCAGAAACTGGGGGATTGTTCGAAATGATGTCAGCAAATTATATGTTAAGCAGAAAAATGCGGATATTTTTTCTGCCTATATGTTTACCCAAAATAATGCGTTATTTCACTATGAGTTCAATAATAATGGATGCTCCCAAAAAAGTAAACCACATACATATGACCAGTACCATTTTTCAGATTCCATTGTTTTAAAACAGAGTAAGCCTAAATTTTCAGAGAATGGCACAAAAAAAATCCATTATGTTGTGCTTGACGATAATTTAGAAGAAACAAGAAGACAATTTATTCCTCAGTTTGAAATGGAAGAGATTTCTAATGCATTTCTTATGAATGATTACTTTTATATTACTGGATCTTTTCAAGATGAAAACAGAATGTTTGCAATCAATACTTCCATTAAACATAATAATTTTGATGTGACAAAAATAATATGGAAAAAGCCAGAATATTTTTTATTCAACCAACAATTATATGTTCATGATAAAAAAGAAAAAAAGCTGTACCGAATGAATAAGGCAGGCAAGGGAAAACCAGTTGAAAATGAAATTTCGTCTTTCTCATATGACAAAAAAGATTTTTTGTTTTTAAAGGAAGGTGGAAGTATTAAAGAGATCAATGGTGAGAAATCCAGAATTTATTTTGACTATAAAATTCATCAAAGCATTTCATATTATTGCCCTTTTGGCCAAAACACATTATTATTATTTGGTAAAACTGAATTATACCAGTATGATTATCAACACCACACATTACTGAAAAAATTTTCATTAGATAACGTATCTTCTTCCAATATAATCAACAAATATCTGTTCTTTGAGCCTAAAAATGAAAGAAAGTATTTATTACGCCTGACAATGAAAAAAGAAAAAAATTCTGTAACAAATGCGATGCTTTTTTATAATGATTCTAAAAAGTTTAATCCTATAAACATTAAACTGAACAGCAAGGATTTATCAATCAGATCCTACTGTGTGCAAAATAATAAAATGTATTTTTTAACAAAGCAAGGGATTGATGAATATAATAATTCTTCCGGAAAATATATACAAAGGTTTAAATTTCAGGCAGACTTTACTTTTGAATTTTTGGGTAAAAATTATGTAATAATGAACAACCAGGTAAAACCGCTGAATCAGGATCGGCAGACACTATTTACTTCAAAGTCTGATTCTAAAAAAATTTATAAAATAGAAAGTTCATACTATTTTATAGATAAAGTCGGTCGGTTATATAAATGCAATGGCCTGACTGATAATGCAATGGGAAGAAAATATCCAGGCAACCAATTAATTTGCAGAAACAATATGGATATAAAAATAAATCTTCCTTTTTCTACAAAAAAATTAAAAGTTGAGTACTATAAAATTGAAAAAATATATATTTATAAAATTCATTCAAAACAATATACAGTTAAAAACAATAAACTTTTTTATGTAAATTTAAAACCTGATACAGATAAAAAAATAAATTCTCGTTTCTATGATATGAGCGATGTAAAATTGAAAAAAGTTCAGTCTTTAGATACTGACATTTTTACAAAAAAAATTAACATTAGAAGAGCCTTTGATCGCCTTGCCATAAAAGGAAATACCATCTATGCATCTTCATCCAGGTACAAACAATTAAAATATGATTTTAAAAACAAACATTATTTTGAAAGCAATCAAGTGTATAATCCACAGGAATGGAATGAGCGTAACTATAAAATTTTCATAAATAAAAAAGGCAAAATCTCAGTAAGGAAAAATAATAAATTTGATCCTGCACCCGCAGCATTGGTTGTTCCTATAAACAATAAATTGTTGTATGATAATATGATAGAAGTAGGGAGAAATCCTTTAAATAATGATTCTTTTACTATTGATCATAAAAACCAATTCCTTTTTCACTTGAATTCAATGACGTATCATTTTAACAAAAAATATAACAAAAAATATGTAAAATTTTATTCAAATGGAGACAGGCTTTATGTAATTGATTCAGATAAAAATGTATTTGAAATGGATAAAAATAACCAATTAAATCAGATAAATATTTCTGAAAATGATATTAGAAAATGGTTTCAGCAAGATATCAGTTTCGGCAAAACCATCTCTGCAACAGAACATCTTTCAACCTCCAAAACAAATAGATTACGTTTTCAGAACAAAAGTATAGAACTTAAGCAGTTGATCAATTTTGATTTCATAGAAAAAAACAACTTTGAATTATCTGCTCACTCAGAATTGATCTTTTATGGTGAAAAAAATCAATTAATCAAGTATTTCAATCCTTTTTCATATGAAATATTAGAACGTGACAATAATAACAATCAATCAAAGAATATACCGCCTTACTTACAAAAATATGCAGTAACTATAGACTTAAAAGACAATTTATTAAAACGCAATATTTCAGATGCAAACGGCCTGTTTGAAAGACAAAAGGGAAAAATAAATCAATTGATTCAAAAAACACATTTTGAAAAATTACTTAAAGTTATTAAATTAAACGATAAAACCTATTTTTTTACCAATAAATTTATTTATCTTTCAAAAGAAAATGCTATTTGTATTGTAGATGATAAAGTTGATTATTCCAAGAACACGAAATATTTTCATAATGCTTCAACATTACTTTCAAATATACTAATTGAAACAAAAAACCCGATGAATGGACGTATCAGGAAATTTATTATAAATGATAAAGGTGAATTGGCCAAATATAACAATGAATCTATTTTGATTGATTTATTGCCTGATACAGTTATGAAATTGACACAGACCTCAACACCTTTAATTCGCTTTGACAATAAAAACTATCGACTGCAAGATATTTCCTTTACAAATAATTTACTGGGTCTGTTTTCATTCACTGATTTTTGTTATCTACCGGACAAAAATGATATTCTTTTTGTCAACGATTCTCAGGCATTTCAATACAATCGTGATCAAAAATCGTTTAAAAAATTAAAAATTGATCTAAATAAAATAAAAAAAATTCAACATTCTTCCTCAGGTATAATCGAATCCATACATTCTTTTTTTGATCACTTGAATCATAAAGAAATTGTGTTATTAAACAATACAATTCAATTTGATTATGAAAAAAATTCGTATACATTGTTTTCAGTTGATATGCAAAATGCTTCTTCTAATCTGGTTGATATGAGTTATGATAACAATGAAATTAAGTCAAAACCTTCAGTTGATAAAAACTTTCAATTTTTCAAAACAATTAACAATAAAACGATCAAAACAAATCAGAATTTTTTAACAAAATTGTTATTTAATTCAATCCTTGGAATAAAAATAGATGATTTTGGAAAAAAACAAGATAAGAATCGATTATTTATATTCACTGAAAATGGTACATTCTCTATTGATTATACAAATCAATCACCTTTGGATTTTAGTAAAATAAGAAAGGAGAATGATATTTTTGTTAAGAATATTTTCAAAACATATGACTATTTATTTGTTCAATCAACTAATGATAAATATTATCAGTTTAATAAAGGCAAGTTACAGCCATATAAGTTTCAAAAATTTCCTGGAATTTCTTTAATGGTTCAGCCCGAAAATATTACAACAGAATTAGACAGTTCTGTTTCCTTTGATAAACATGACTGTATTTATTTTTATAATTCCAAAACCAAGGTTAAAAAGCAATTACACGTTCAGAATTTTGATTCTAAGTCTTGTTTATCAATAAATCATCCCAAAAACTTAACAACATTTAGTGATAAGACTATTTATTATTATCTCAATAATGAAATATATAAGTTCACAGATAATCGTATCAAAAGGTTTGAATTTGAAAATATTCACATTGATGATTTCTTTTTGAAAGATGAAAAGATAGTAATCCAGCACAACTCTGATTTTTTCTCCTGGGATGGTTCAAGCAATAAGATCAGTAAATTGTCAAATGAGAGTGAAGATGTTGTTAAAATTAAAGAAGAATTATTATTACCCAAGTATGCAATAACGAACAATGGACTGGGGAGGGGATTTGATCAAACGAACAATAAACCTGAATTAGTGGTTCATAACCAGACAATCAGCAACTTTGAAATCTTAAAGCCTCAATTAATCTTTTTTGACAATGATTGCGATCTTAATATCAGTAATGATCTTGGCATATTTAAAATAAAAAGTCAATTTTCAGGTCATCATACATTACTGGACAATAGAATTTCTAATGAACCTGTGTTATCTAAAAAAAGAATTAAAGATATGTGCTATGTCTCTACAAAGTCAAAAACATTTCTTTTAAATAAGCCTGAATCATACACTTGGACAACAATTCCTTATCATTCTATTAAAATCAATAAAGGCAAGATAACTGAATCTATTTCTGGTCAAAAAGAGACGCTTTCTCTTGATGGTGTATATTTAGAAAAACTGATTGATGGTAAAAATTTTATATTTGATGATTTAGAAAACTTCTTTTTCGATGAGAAAGGAAACTGCTATACTTATAAAAACAACTTTTATTGGAAACAACATCATCATACTTATCCAGAACTGATTGATAAAGAGGGAATTAACGCTATCATCAAAAAATTACCATTATCCTCGTTTAGCAGCAGAGATGTTACCATTACAGTATCTGACAATATTCAATTTAATGTAGAAAACATTAACTTACAAACAAGAAAAACAAAGTTAAAAAATCGAAAACAATTTTATCGAACAGATAAGAATAAACGCGTTTTATTTAAGTCACCATGTCAATGTGAAATTTTTACTGATAATTTTTTTGTTTTTGATACGTTTTCACACATAATCTTCTCAGATAATCTTTACTGGTTCAATGAATCGGGCGCTTTTACCCGTGATAAATGGATTGATTGCAATCAATACGCAAAAAAAATATTTGGCAGCCAGCAATTTCTTTTATTAGAGGATGATTCTACTTCAAATGTTCGCTATTATTACCCCAAAAATGAGAGGATGGAGAAATATAAAGTAGAAAATATTATGTTTGATGATCATAAATGGAAATGGATATTTCAGTATTCTCAAACTGATAAGACATCATTATCCTTTGAAAATAAATTGAACAAACACTTGGAGCGTTATTATACTGAGCAAAGACTTTTTAAAGATGATGTTGTAGAAAATGTTTATATTGATTCTGAAAATGTGAAATTTAAAACAAATGATCATAAAATTATTTATTTTGACTATAAGCAAACCCCATGGAAATTAAAAAATATGAAAAATCCAGATGACAATGAAATTCTTGAAGATCAACATATTTTTGATGATCTAACAGAATATACTGTTCAGTCAGATACTTTTTTATATACCATTCCTATTGATAAAAACTATATTGAAGTTAAACGAATTCAGTAGCTTATTGAACTATTACAAGTTGGTTTATCATAATCATTTCATATTTTGAAATTAAAACTTAACAATATAAAAAAAAGGAGAAAGCAAATGTCAGCAAAGTACTATTTAAAATGGGCCCGTGAAATCAAGCAGTTTGAACAAGTCAAACGACAGTTTTCACTTTGTGGTAACATTTATGATATTTATCCATTTTATCAAGATGGCAAAAATATTCCGCTTCCATTGATTGACTACTTAGAAAGATTGTTTGAAGATTTGAATTTTGATCTATCGTTGAGTTATGAGCCATTAATAGGATTTAGGTACTTAAAAGGATCTGAAGATGCTTTTCAGGAAGTCTGCAAGGAAGTATTTAGTATAAATGATGCCAAAAAAGAGCAATTAATAGAAATTGAAAATATTGATATTGCAGCACAAAACATTGAAAATATAATGCTTTGTGATAATTACAAAATGGATCTGATAATTGAATGGGGGGCATTATTACCCAAAATAGCTGTAAGTGAGATTCAGCTAAACACTTTTTTATATAGAATGTTTCGCTTGTCTTATAATGAAAATATTTTTCAAAACAGAATTGTCTGGCTTTTAAACGTCGATAATGATCTTCCTGATTGGTATACACTGAATAATATGAATTATAAATCCATTATCATTCCAAAACCAGATTTCACATTGCGAAAAATTGTTATCGAGGCTATCACAAAATATGCTCCCGGTTTTTCCAGTCTATCAACAGAAGATATTGAAAAATATCAGGAACGATTTGTAAACCAGACATATGACATGTATGCACATGATATTCAATCTATTATTGATATCTGTATAAAAGAAAAAATTGACATTGGCAACATTTCTGATATTATCAAAAAGTATCGCTTTGGTGTCATTGAAAATCCATGGACACAGTTATTAAAAGAGTATTCAAAAATCGAAAAAACAGAATCTTTTTTAAAAGAAAGAGTTATAGGACAAGATGAGGCAATAACTAAAGCAGTTGATGTCATTAATCGTGCCTATTTCAATCTTTCTGGCTGCCAATTTTCACGAACAACCCAAAGGCCAAAAGGCGTTTTATTTTTTGCCGGTCCTACTGGTGTTGGAAAAACAGAACTTGCCAAAGCCATAACCCATTATCTGTTTGGTTCTGATACTGCTTTTATTCGATTTGATATGAGTGAGTTTAACCATGAACATGCAGATCAACGATTAATTGGCGCACCTCCTGGATATCGTGGTCATGAATCAGGCGGTGAACTGACAAACAAAGTTAAAGAAAATCCTTTTTGCGTTATTCTTTTTGATGAAATTGAAAAAGCGCATAACAAGATATTTGATAAATTTTTGCAAATTCTAGATGATGGACGAATTACATCTGGAAAAGGTGAAACAGTTTATTTCTCAGAAAGTTTAATTATTTTTACAAGTAATTTAGGTTTGAGCAAAAAAGAACATCCAAATTTAAATAAAGCACAAAGCAAAGCTAATCATTTTCAACATCAAGGACGTATTACATCTGTAAAGGGTGAAACAGTTTATCTCTCAGAAGGTTTAATTACTTTTACAAGTAATTTAGGCTTGAGCAAAAAAGAATATCCAAATTTAAATAAAGCACAAAGCAAAGCTAATCATTTTCAACATCAAAAAGGCAAATCTGATGAAGATAATCCCATGCCAGAAGATACTATCAGTGATGACATTTCTTATAGTACACATAAAAAGAGAATCATGGATGGCATCGACAACTTTTTTGAAAAAGACTTGAAACGTCCAGAAATAAGAAACAGAATAGGAAAAAATATTATTGTATTTGATTATATAAGAAAGGACGCGGCATTAAAAATACTTGTTAAAATGGTTGATAATGTTATCAATCAGTTAAAAGAAACACATAAAGTTATCATCAACAAACCAAAAGGAGAGATGCTAAAGATATTACAACATGAATGTACCAAAGATTTGTCTCATGGTGGAAGAGGTATAGGAAATACTTTAGAAGAGGTTTTTGTTAATCCGATATCCAGGGAATTAATTAAGGAAAAAGCCTGTGAAAATGATACTTATACAATTGTAAATATTACTCAAAACTCAAAGAATATCTGGACAATAGATATTCGTAAAGATTAAAGTTTTTTATTGTGATCAAAAATACGTTATTGATAAATCTTTTATATTATCCTCTTTATTCTCTTGGACCTGGCATTAGAGTGGGAATTTGGTTTCAGGGCTGTTCAATTCATTGTAAAAATTGTATTTCAACTCATACATGGGCTTTTGATTCACAATATGAACAAAACATTGATGATGTTTTGAAAAAATTGCGTTCTGTTTACAAACAAGGCATCAGTAGGATTACAGTGTCAGGTGGTGAACCTTTTGATCAACCAGAATCCTTGAAACAATTATTGATAGGATGCAGGGACATTGGCTTTAAAGATATTCTCGTATACACAGGATATCACTTTGAGCAATTGAAAACTATGTATCGTGATATTTTCCAAAATATAGATGTTTTAATCGATGGGAATTTTCAATCAGGTAATACAAGTGATTATATTTGGAAAGGTTCTGATAATCAACGACTTATAGTTTTATCAAATAATATTCAAATTGTCAGCCACTATAATGATTATCAATACACAGTTGATCAAAACACCCCTCGATTAATAGAGCTGATAAAAAACAACAACTCTATTGTCGTAATTGGAATCCCCAGACAAGAAGATGTGGAGCTTTTTCATGAAACCTTATAGAATTTGTAAAAAATGTAAAAATTATAATTATAATTTAGAATCATTAAAATGTGATAATTGTGGTTATAATATTACTAGGGCAAAAATTCAAGAAACAGAACTAAAACCAAAACTATCTTTAAAAATTAAAAATGAACCAATAGATATCATGTATGGATTTTTAAAAATTTCAAAAGAAATTTATTTAACCCAAAAAGATAAATTTGAGAAGTGCTTTTCGGATACTGATATTGACGTTTATGATGATAAAAAATCATATTACATTGACGTTGATCTACTATCCGAAGAAAAAAGAGAGCAACTGTTATCTATTTGCCAGCACAATCAACCTAAGTATTATATTGGAAGAGCAGGCATTGGTCGTCAATTTTTTGAAAATAATAATCATGTTTCCACAATCCATGCAGAGTTCATACGAGATAATATTAAATGGTGCATAATGGATCATTCAAAGAATGGTACATACGTTAATGATAAAAAAATTCCCCCAAAAAAAAAGCATCCTATAGAACCGGGGAATATCATACGTCTTTCAAATTTTTCAGCGGGAAAGGATATCATTTTCGTTTAAACGCAGGCAAACTGAATCATCAATGTTTCAGCCAACAATATACGAATCAAATTGATGATTATTAACGTTAATAAATATAAAATATAAATTCAGCAGATAATAAATGAAAGTTTTTATAAGTTATAGTCATAAAGATGAAGAATGGAAAAATAGACTTGAAAAAGAATTAAAGGTTTTTGAGTTAGAAGGAAATCTCGAAATCTGGAGTGACACAGACATTAAAGTCGGTACTGATTTTGCCTCTGAAATTCAAAAAGCAATTGAACAATCAAGTATTGCAATACTATTGATCTCAACAGATTTTCTAAGTTCTGACTTTATCATAAAGATAGAAATTCCAAAAATTCTTGAAAAAAAGGAAAGAAAAGAGTGTTGTGTGTTTCCTGTAATTCTTGCTGAATGCAATTGGAAAGTTATAAAATGGTTAAAAGATATGCAGGTTTATCCCCCAAAGGGCAAACCATTAATGTCTTTTCCTGAATATGAAAGGAAATGTCACCTATGTGAAATTGCGAAAAGGATCAACTCTTTTACACCAATTGGGTTGGGTCATCTTAATGATATAAAACAAATATTTGGTGATAACATTGAAATTCCTTCGATTGTGAATTTGAAAAATATTTATAGCAGCATTTTTTCTAATTCAGATGTTCCTTCTGAAGTTCCTAAATCTAATGGTGATAATGCAAGATTATACCTGTTTCTTTTGTTAAACAGATTGGCTTTATTTGGAAAAAATACCAATACTAAAAAGCATCAATTTCCAATTATTAATTTTTTAATTCAATTAAAAAAATATATTAAAGATGAAAGTATTAATGAAAAAATTTTTAACTGGGTATCAGAAATAAATGAATTTTCGCAGCAAGATATTAAACAAATCAGTGATAGTCTGCCCTCAATAATTAAAACAGAAACGACCTTGACACATTTACTTATTAAAATTGAAGAAAAAAAAGAAATAAACAAATTCGGAATCAAGGCGTGCTTATACAAAGATATAAAAAATACTATTCAATTGCCAATCTTGTCAGATTATAAGGATGAAGATATAGATTTAGAAAATAATTTTTTTGAATTAAAAGAAATTCCTTATGTTATAGAAGAACTTCTATATCACATTATCGAACATCATAATATTCAACCCCAATTTATTAGTATAGAATTATTTTTACCTTTAGACAAAATAAATCTTGAGGTCGATCACTGGTCTTCAGATAATATGGACCCTATAGCAACAAACTACCAAATGGTTGTTCGAGTAAAAGAGCGATACGAAAAAAAATACCATATGAATTTTGTTACTTGTTGGAATTCTCATTTTAAGAAAGAAGAATCAATAAAAGGCAGGCTGTTAAAAGATTCGGTATTATGGTTGGATAAACCTGAAATAAGAGGTCTAAAACAGGAGCTTAAGGGCGGTAAACTATTTTTTGCATTAACCTTTGTTCCTGAAAAAGATTTTTTAGATGCATTGATCCGCTTGGGAACTCCTTTTATACTATGGCCAAGAAAAATTTACAAAAAAGAACAAATACAAAATTTACAACAAATAACTTGCTGTCATTTTTTTGAAGAAGTTCCTGAAATACTATTGAATGAACGCCTCAAGCGTTATGATCAGCGTATTGATGAAAACCATATATTAAATCACATTTCTTTATTATGGGATAACTATGACAGACAATTTACTGATCAATCTGATTTCGGCAAAAATGCCATAAGCTTATAATTTATTAATAATAGTAACCTCTTAAAAAGCATAGGATAAAATAAACAATGACTGAAAACGATTTAGATTGGCGAATATATAAAGGCCATGGAAAAATTGATTCAACAATCATCGGAAAACTTCCACCACCTCCTCCATGGCGGACTTTTTCTGAATCAAAAGATGAAGATAAAGGCAAACGATTTATACCAGGTTCTGATGAAGAGATAGATCTTGTTAATGCGGCCTTGTATCTTCGCAGACCTTTATTAGTAACAGGAAAACCTGGTACAGGAAAAACATCGCTTGCGTATGCTGTTGCTTATGAATTAAATTTAGGTAAAGTTCTTCGTTGGTCAATTAGCACTAAAACAACATTAAAAGAAGGTCTTTATCAATATGATGCCATTGCGCGTTTACAAGATGCTTCAATGCAAAAAGATCATCAATCACCTCCTGATATTAGTAAATACTTGAAACTTGGCCCTTTGGGAACTGCTTTTGCCTCTGACAATCAGATTCGCGTTCTTCTAATTGATGAAATTGATAAAAGTGATATCGATCTTCCGAATGATTTGTTACACATTTTTGAGGAATGCGAGTTTGAAATTCCTGAACTATCACGTTTGCCTGACGAAAGTAGATACAATATCATTGAACTCCAACCTTATGACAATAGTGATAAAATTAAAATTCATCGTGGAACAATTCGGTGCACCAATTTTCCATTAATTATTATGACAAGTAATGGAGAACGCGATTTTCCACCAGCGTTTTTGCGCAGATGTCTTAGACTTAATCTTGGTATCCCAGACATTGAACAGTTGACTCGAATTGTTAACTTGAATTTTGGAAGCGCAAATATAGATGAAGCCAAGATTAAACATATTATTGAGCGTTTTGTTGAAAAAAGAAATAATAATGACCTTTCAACTGATCAACTTCTAAATGCCATATATCTATCTATTAACGATATTAATATGGATAAGAAAGAACTCTCAGAGGCATTATGGAAATCTTTATCAGATAGTTAACCATCTTACTACAGGTTTATTGAAAAGTGCTATGATAAATAAATTAATACATGCATTGAATAATATTTATGAAGACCTTCAACCTGAGGATTTTTTAGATTCATTATGGCTTGCTGAAAAAATCAGTTTAGATCCTACAAACCATGAAAAAGTCAATCCTCAAAGTACCGAGCCTCCGCATGAAGAAAATATGATTAAGGATACTGACCAAAATATCTTCAACAATGAAAAACATCAAAACATTGACTCATCTGGTCATGTTGAAAAAATTAGATCTGATAAAAAGCATGAAGACGAAACCAGACCACTTTACCCAAAAACTGAACGTTTTGATAGCATAAAAAGCAATTCAAATACAATCAGAGTCCCTTCTTCACAATTTATTCCGAATAAATTATCCATTATTCGCGCTTTACGTCCATTAAAAAAATTTGTTCTATCAAAGAAAGAATTTATGCTTGATGAACAGGCGACAGCAGAAAAAATTGCTGAGGAGCAACTTTGGCTTCCAGCATTAAAAGGTATTCCTAAACAACTATTCAGTTTACATTTGATTATTGATTACAGTCCTTCAATGGTGATCTGGCAACCTTATATTTCGGAATTAAAACAATTATTTGAACATATGGGAATTTTTTTTTATGTTAAATCCTGGTGGATGAAAAATGATTATACTGCTAATGCTGTTCAATTTTTCTCTTCATTAAATAAAGGTGCTATACCGAGACCTTCAATCAAAATAAATCGTTCAGAATTTCAAAATATTATTTTAGTTTTAACAGACTGTGTATCACTTGCTTGGAGAAATAGTGACGCAGCCCAAAAAATATATCAATGGGGAAAGAATAATCATGTAACAATCATACAAATGCTGCCAGATCGAATCTGGTCAGGAACAGCTTTAAATGATTATTTAGATGTATATTTACATGCGAGTGAGCAAGGACAAAAAAATATCAACTTAATAAGTAATGAAAAAGACTTAGATGTGGATGAAAATTCAGAAATTTTTGTACCAGTCATCACACTTGATGCAAAACAGTTTCACAACTGGTCGCACTTTATCACAGCAACAGAAAACACATGGGTACCTGGCATATTATTAAATAAAAACAATTTTGATACCACATTTTTACCTGATACTATAAAAAATGAGCAAGAAGCAACCGCTAAAGAAAGAGTTAAATTATATTTTTCAACAGCTTCCCCAAGAGCTCAAAAGATTGCTATCTACTTATCCGCAGCACCTTTAACACTTCCAGTAATACGTTTAATTCAAAAAGTAATGATCCCTGATTCTAATCAAACACATCTGGCGGAGTTCTTTTTAGGGGGGCTCATTAAAAGAGTTTCAAAATCCTGGCAAGCAAACCCAAATACTATTTTATATGATTTTCATGAAGGTGTACGAGATATCTTACAAAATTCGATTTTAGCGCCAAAAGGTATGAAAGTCTTGAACATAGTCTCTAGCTACATTGAAAATCGTTGTGGAGAGAATATTGATTTTTTGGCTTATATCGGAAGCGATAATTTGAATGAAATGGATAAATATGAAAATTTACGCCCTTTTGCAAAAATTAGAGAAGATGTACTTAAAAGGCTTGGGCAAATAAAGGATATATCGAATACAGACAATCATCAAAAAACGAAACCTTTTGATAGTACTCAACAAATAGATAAAAATGAAAATAAAGTATTTCCTGATAGTCGTCAATATACATATAGATCATGGGGATCGAATATTATTAGTTTTCAAATTTTTATCTGCTACAACCATGCAGATAATGAAAAAGCCATGCTATTAGAAAAAATATTGTATAAATTGGGATTCAGTGTTTTTAGAGACAACCAAATGCGCTATAGTGAAAATTTTCGTATTCGTATTAAAGATGAGATCAAAAAATCTTCATGTCTAATGGTGCTTCTTTCAAGAAACAGCCTAAATTCAAAATGGGTTAATTTTGAAATTGAGGAGGCTAAAGAGAATAAGATACCTGTAATACCCATTCTTCTTGAACGTGATATTAGCTTAAGTGCTTACTTTAATGAACATGACAACTATTTTTCATTTTATGAAAGGCCAATATCGGAAAACAGTTTTATTAAAATGTTAATTGATTATGGATTGGCTGATGATGGTATATTACCTATTGAAATGATAAAAAACTATGAAAAATTTTTTCCTAATGAGCAAATAGCTGCTGAATTGTTAACCAGGGATGTTATGCTAAGAAAAAATTCCCATAAAGACTTTGAGGTAGTCATTAATCGAACCGGGGTGAAAAATGCTGTTATTTCAAACAAAGGTAAAAATAAACTATGTTCGGAATACGTTGAACCTGAGAGAACCGACTTGATCGAAAAGGATAAGAGCTATCACGACGATCTAATGGGCAAAGGCAAACTAATCAAAGAAAATGATTATATAGCAATACCAACAGAAAAGATACCTCTCCGCTGGTGCTCAGGTGGTATCTTATCAATTGTAAAGTATCGTAACAAATATTGGGTTCCACTGTTCTTCAGGGATATAAATCCAGATGGTTGGAATTTATCATTGGGTGCCTCAGAAAGAAGAGGAATGGAGCAGGATCTGAATCAATATTGGGAGACAGAATTGCTATTTCCATGGAAACTGATAATTCGAGAGTTTCTTGAAGAAACATTGATTCTGACAAGTAAGCCAAAATGCGGTGGTGATTTCGAATTTCGACATTTTAGTTTTCAAAATATGATTGTTCAAGAGGCAGAAAGATTGTCAACCGAATTTGCAAAAGAACATATGA
>Ga0272440_1002239_pt1 | contig 15210 bp, 9 predicted proteins | sample SSMMMBAug17_FD_192440 | JGI IMG/M metagenome (GOLD analysis project Ga0272440, IMG submission 192440) | Marine sediment archaeal communities from Little Sippewissett salt marsh, Falmouth, MA, United States - SSM-MMB-Aug17 | ecosystem: Environmental > Aquatic > Marine > Wetlands > Sediment ... | reverse complement strand
CCAGGGCAACGCCCTGGGTCAGAACATTTCAAAATTTTTAGCCCTGAAAGGGCGTAACATACCAGCCCAGGGCAACGCCCTGGGTCAGAACATTTCAAAGTTTTTAGCCCTGAAAGGGCGTAACATAAAATAACAATAATAAAAGGTAGTCCATTATGTAACGCCCTTACAGGGCTAAAAATTCTTTTTTATATTTTCCCAGGGCGCTGCCCGGGCTAGTATGATACGCCCTTTCGGGGCTAAGAAAATAGTGCAACTTTTTTGTGATGCACCCTTGATGATTTTGATTTATTTTTAAAAGCCGTCTGAAATTCGTGTAAGTCTATAATAATTTAGAAACAACTCGCCGCCTGCATAAATAAAATTATATTTTGCTCTGGAAAGATAATAGATTGCATCTAAAACATCAGCTGTTGTAGCAAGTCCTTGATTAAATGACATGTCGGTAGTTCTTAAATTTTCTTCTGCTTGAGATATGCTTTTTTGTGCAACTTTTAAATTTTTTAAATTTACTTCATGATCTAAGAAGGTTTTTTCTACCTGATTGGCAATATCTTTTTTTAATTCGTCAAGATCGCAAATCAAAGCCTTTATATCATTTCTTTGTGATTTTATAATATTTGAAACCTTAAAACCATCAAATATGTTCATTTTTAAAGATAATTGAGCTTTAATATCTCTTTGATAATTATCACCTATTCCAATTAAATAATCATCATCATACCTGTAATAACTGGCACTCATTTCAACTGATGGATAATAATCCGATTTATGTGATTGTAAATTATAATCCATTGCTATAAGTTGTCTTTCTACAGCCTTTATTTCATTTCTTCTCGCTGCATTTGTAAGATAAAAAACAAGGTCTTTGATATCCGGCAGTTGTTTAAATTCTTCAAATTCTATTTTTAAAAAATCAATATCTATACCAACAAGGCGCTCCATATCGATAATTGCTTTTTCAAATTCTGCCGCTGCTTTTTCTTTTTTTTGACTTGCATTGTCCATTTCAACTTGAATTTTAAGCAAATCATTTTTTTTTATCATACCTACTTTATGCCTGTTAAATGCGTCATTATAGCGTTTTTTCAGTAAATTATACTCATCTTCAGCAACCTTTAAAAGAGATTTTGTATCAAAAATATGAAGATAATCAGCTGAAACTAAAAATTTGATATCTTGAATAATACTGTCAAGAGCATATTGTTTAGATTCTTTCAGGGTTTTAATATAAAGTTTTTGATAATAATTTTTATATCCAGAAAAAATTGAATAAGATAGAATAGTTTCAAATTCACTATACTCTTTTAAAGGATTTTCAGGTGCTTTATCTATTTTATTTAATGAATACTCAATATCTAATTTTGGCCAGTATTCTGATTTTTGTATATTAAGAGCTGTATCTTGATTTAAAATTTGAATTTTTAATTTTTCAATTAATTTTCTATTTTTTACAGCTTCATTTTGTAATTCAATAAGATTTAAAGCAAATAAATTATCTGCATTTGATATTATAAATAATAAAGACAGCAAAAAAAGCTTTGTAATATTTTTTTTAGAAATTATAAAAATTAAAATTTTTTTCATTATCAAGTCATATATTTGATTTGAAACAAATAACATATTATAAAAATTTTTCATTTGTTAAACCTTTATCATTTTTGGTTTCTCGTTATATTGAGTGGCTAATATATTTCCTTATTAGTTTTTCAACCCATTTTATAAAAAAATAAAAATTTATAATCTGAGATTCGAACATAAGCGAACGATAAATCTCGCATAGGTCTACAAGTTTTGTGTTTTTTATCTTATTGAATATAAAAAGAAATATTATTTTAATCTCTATTGATTATTAATAATTTTTTGATGATAAATTGTTTTGGAAAACTAATTCTTAGCCCTGAAAGGGCGTTATATACCAGCCCAGGGCAACGCCCTGGGTAGAAAACATATAAATGATTGGAGCCCTGAAAGGGCGAAACATAATTTTACTATAAATGTATACTTGAATTTTTTATGTTAGGCCCTTTCAGGGCTTCAAATATCTACTTAATATTTAACCCAGGGCGTTGCCCTGGGCTGCTATGTAACGCCCTTTCAGGGCTAAGAATTAATTGTCTCAAAATTCGTTATAATTAACAATATTTTCAATAAATTAAAAAAGCACAAAACTTTTAGACCTATCCGATAAATCTAAATTCAAAAATTTTGATGACTAAATCTGTTTTGTTAGCACTCAATAATCATCCCACATTGTTCGCATTTATATTTAGTTACTTCAACTTTTTTAATCTCTTCAAAATCATAATTTTTTATTCCCTTTACTTCAAAGCACTCAGGACAAAAACCATTTTTAAGTTCATCTGCGTTTATTGTTAAATGACATTTACAACATCTAACTTTAATTTTATTTTTAGGTAATAATACTATTTTATTATGTTTACATGAATTCATAAATAACTATCTTAGGAGAATGGCCGAAAAATAATTTCCCGATTAATTGAAGTTCCAAATCTTTAGATTTGGGAGGAAAAATAGTGACGCCCAAATCTAAAGATTTGGGAGGAAAAATACATGACGCCCAAATTAAAGATTTGGGACTCCATCCAAAATGGGAAATTTATTTTCAAAGCATTCCTTTTCAGAATTTTTATTGTTGTATTTTACATTCATCAATGTAAAACATCAATTCAAAAAGGCAATAATTTTCTAATCCATGATTCATCCCAATTCAAATCATCATATCTTTTTGAATCAAATCGAGCTGGATGTCTTAAAAAAGGATCTTCTTCAAATTCATCAACAAGTTTATAACGTTTTTTATTCATTTCTCTGGCATAATCCTGTTCTATGTCAGATCGTTTTTGTTTCAATCCCCAATAAGAAAATGCACTGGCTTCATAATATTCAAATGCCTTTAAAATTAAATTTGCACGCTTTTTTTGAAGCAAAGTTTGCGACATCTCAACTGTTTTTTCTAACAATTGTCTGCTTTTATAAATATCTGAAATATCGGCTATATCTAAATATTCAGGATATTTAAAAGGCAAAAACATTCCTTTGTTTTTGAACCATGTAGATTTTTTAATTGTTTGAGTCCAAAATTTTTCCCAAATATTGTAATATTCAGAAAGATAAGGTGCTGCAAGTTTTCCAACAGCACATATATACCAGTCTTCTAAAAGCTCATCTACATCCAAAAATGGATTCCAAAATAATTTTAGAGCTAAATAGTATTTAGGACCTTCGCCCCAATTAGGATAAGCTTCTGCATAAACTGCTGATACACCCATTTGGGCAGCATAACGATAGACATCAGCCATATGATGAAAATAAACTCTAGGCAGTAAATAAGGAGTTCCATAAATATAATCATAAAATCCAATTTGATGTGCATTGCTCATCCATGATTCAATCCATTTTTCTGCAAAATTTTTTTGTTTTAAATCAATCCATCTAAGGCGGTCTTCAGTTAAAAATGGTATTATGTTTTTATGAACTTTAATTTGCTTCGGAGGCATGGCGACTTCAAAATAAGCTAATGTACCAAATAATTTATTTGGATATTTTTCTAATATTTTTTCTACAACTTTGTTTGCCCATTTATAATAACTATCAGAAGCATGAGCAAATCCCCATGTATTTAAATCATCTTCAATATAATCTGTTTTACAATAGCCGCTTCCATTTATACGTGTTGAATCATTTGGCCCCAAAGAAAAAGTATTTTGATGAGGATTTTTCGAAAAATAGGATAATATATTTTGAACTGCAATAGTTATTGTATCTGGTTCACTAAAACAAGCTTGCCATCCTACTGTTGAATATGGAATATAAGGCTTTCCATTTTTTTGAGGATAAATATGTGGATATTTCCTTATATATTTCTTAACTGGAAAAATTCTATTAATATTATGATGAAAACTAACATAACTAACTTCTCTATTTCTTCTTGCCCATTGTTTAAGTTGTGGAAATTTTCCATGAAGTCCGCTTAATTTTCTCGATATAAAAACAGGTGAGTCTAATATTGTTTTACTTTTTATTATCAAATTTTTATGTTTTGGAATATATTCACCTAAATCACCAGGAAAAAGCCATCTTATACCAAGAAATCTTTCTAAAAATTCATAAACTCCAAATTCCACTCCTGTTTCCGAATTTCCAATTATCCAGATTTGATTTGTCTTGGAAAAATCAATTTTATAACTATCATATGATTTTAAATCAAGCGAATATGAAGATTTTTTATATTTTTGATCAATATGTAAATTTATACAAATATTATTGTTTAATATTTCTTGATCATTTATTTCATTAATAAATGGCAATCTGACCCCTGTTGACTTTTCAATACAACTTTGAAAAAAAATTGCTGTTTTATTTAAAGAAGTAAAATGTGAATTGGAAACAGCAATAACAGCTTTAGGAAGTCCTTTTTCAACTAAAATAAAAGAGGAATCTTTGTTTTGTGAATAAACAAAAGTATTTAAAAATATAAAACTACAAATAGCTATTATCGTCCAACTTTGGTTTTTCAAACTGACAAGGACAAGCACAGACTTACACTTAAGATAATTGGAAAAACTAAAGTTGGACGATAATATATTAATTTTTATAATTTTTTTTTTCATAATTTTTTTTATTTTAGATTTCTATAATTTCCAACTTTGATGGTCTTGTAAAAAGTCAAAAGATGAGTTTTTTATCTTTGTAACAATCTGAAATTATTAATGCCAATTTTTGTAAAACTGACTTTTTACGAGACCATCAACTTTGATTTTTCTAATTAAATTTGATGGTCTCGTAAAAAGTCATTTTTTCAAAAATCAGTATTAATAATTTCAAAATATTACATTACACTGAAAAATATTTTATTTTCTGATTTTTTACGAGACCATCAAGTTTGAGGGTGCAACACAAAAAAGTTGGAGAATTTATTTCCAGTTTGTAGTTCCGCCTTTAGGCGGTTTGAGCTGAAACCAATGATTAAAATTTGGTGAGAAATTAATTCAGTTTATCGAGCATTTTTGAACTAGAGTGTTTTTCATATGACTTGATATTAATAGTAGACCTTAACATTTAAAATATATTGATTATAATGACTGTTAAATAGAGTCAGGTCATATGAAAAACACTCTAATTGTTTTTTTTTCTGCATTCTGTTAAAACCGCCTAAAGGCGGAACTACAAACTGGGCTTTGGCTGTTTATAAAATTTACCTCTAATCACAGTGTTATAAATAGAATACCATAAAATTTATATAGGATACAAAATATTTTCGAAAAAAATGAAAAAATTTATCAAAGCAAGACTCAATGTATAAAAATATTTAATAATATTTAACTATTTATTTATTTAAATATTTAAAATAACTATTCTATATAGTGTCTGAACGAAAAAGGCCTTTTTCGCCAATAACTGCGTCAGACAAAAAAAATAATCCTCAAAATATCAAATATATTCCTCCGGTTATTTTTTTTTGTATTCCTTGTTCTTGACGAAAAATTCCTTTTTCGTTCAGACACTATATAATATTGAAACCATTAACTAACATTTATTTAATTAAATAATGTGATAATATCCACATAATTCGACTGAATTATGTGGATATTATCACGTTTTTAGGCTGAATAATGTGAAAAGTATCACATTTATCTCTTCATTCCTTGACTTTTTCATTTTTATTCTTTATTATAAATAATTATGAAACGCAATATTTACTCAAAATTAATAAAATGGAAAATGTCAAAACGAAGAAAGCCATTAATAGTTTGTGGTGCAAGGCAGGTTGGTAAGACATATATACTTGAAGAGTTTGGAAAAAATGAATATGAAAATTCAATATATATTAATTTTGAAGAAAAGCCTGATATGGTTGATTTTTTTAAAAATAATCTAAGCCCCAAGGAATTAATAAAAAATTTTGCATTATATTTTGGAAAAAAAATAAGACCAGAGAAGGATTTAATAATTTTTGATGAAATTCAGGTTTCAAATAATGCACTTAACTCATTAAAATATTTTTGTGAACAGGCTCCTGAATATCATATAGTAAGTGCGGGCTCTTTAATTGGTATTAAGCTTTCAAAGCCCTCATCTTTTCCAGTAGGCAAAGTTAATTTTTTATATATGTATCCAATGACATTTTTGGAATTTTTAGATGCTGTTGATTTTTCAAATTTAAGAAAATTAATACAAGAAACAGAAAGTTTCAAATCATATCCATTACCATTTCATAATGAATTAATTCAGCATTTAAAAAAATATTATTATGTTGGAGGGATGCCTGAGGCAGTAAAGCATTTTGCAAGTACAGAAAATTATTATGAGGTCAGAGAAATTCATAGTGAAATTATAAATTCTTATCAGTTGGATTTTGCAAAACATGCTTCAAAATCAGATATTCCCAAATTACAAATAATATGGAATTTTATACCTTCACAGCTTGCAAAGGAAAATAAAAAGTTTATTTTTTCCGCTTTGCATAAAAGCGCACGAGCCAGAGAATATGAAAATGCAATACAATGGCTTCAAGATGCCGGGATAATATATATTTCTTATCAAACAAATACTGTAAAGCTGCCATTGAAAGGTTTTGTAAACAGAAATGCCTTTAAAATATTTGTTTTAGATGTTGGAATTCTTGGTGCTATGATAAAGTTAAATCATAAAATAATTTTAGAAGGTGACAAATTATTTAATGAATATAAAGGTGCATTTGTTGAAAATTATATTGCTCAACAGTTAACAGCTGAAAAACAGATTGATCTTTTTTATTGGGTAAGCTCTGGCAAAAAGGCTGAAATAGACTTTCTATGTGAAATTGAAGGTGATATATTTCCACTTGAAGCAAAATCAGGTATAAATCCAAAAAGCAAAAGCCTTGTTTCTTATAATAATCAATATAATCCCAAGACTCTTTCAAGGACAACATTATTAAATCTAAAACAAGATGGCAAAATATGTAATTATCCACTTTATTCAATCAGTCTTTTTCCATATTTATTAAAATCCAACTAAGTTTAAATATAAATTTTAAAAATAATATTCTATTAACTTGACTTTTTCAGTAATTTGGCTAAATAATGTTTATTGAAAATTAAATAAAAAAAATTTCTGACAAAAGAAATTTATTAAAAACTAAAATACTGGGAGAAAAAAAATATGGATTATTTTAATTTTTCATTCAAAGAAGTACCTGGATTTAATTTAATAGAAGAATTTTATGAGTATTGTGTTGATACTGTCCAAAGGTCTATTTTATTTACAGATACAATTCGAAAAAGAGGAAATGTTTATCTTGATCATTTAAGTAAAGGTCAGCCTCCAGTGCTTATCTTTGATTATGAAGTAATTATTGATGGTAGAACCTTAAAAAGACCAGTAAATTACTCCCTTGCAAGAATAATACCTTCTGAAGATACAGTTATTGATAATACAAAACGACCGATTGTTGTTATTGACCCCAGAGCTGGGCATGGACCTGGTATTGGCGGCTCAAAAAAAGATTCAGAAATTGGTGTTGGTTTAAAAAATGGTCATCCTGTTTATTTTATCTTTTTTTATACAAATCCAGAACCAGGGCAGACTCTGGCTGACGTTAAGAATGCGGAAGTTCATTTTTTAGAAGAAGTAACAAGAAGACATCCTGATTCTGAAGAACCATCTATTATAGGAAATTGTCAGGCAGGATGGGCTACTGCTATGCTTGGTGCTGATAGACCTGATATTACTGGACCTCTTGTTCTGGCAGGTTCACCTTTATCATACTGGGCTGGTGTAGATGGTATTAATCCTATGAGATATAGAGGCGGTCTTGTTGGTGGCGTATGGTTGAATTCTTTATTAAGTGATTTGGGGAATGGTACTTTTGATGGTGCTAATCTGGTTTTAAATATGGAACTATTGAATCCAGCAAATACAATATGGACTAAACAATATAATTTGTATGCAAAAATTGATACCGAAGAAGACAGATATGTTAATTTTGAAAAATGGTGGGGTGGATTTTTTTGTATGACTGCTGAAGAAATTCACTTTATTGTTGATAGTCTTTTTGTTGGAAATAAATTAGAACAGGGCCCAATGGAAATGGATGATGACAGTAAAATTGATCTAAAAAATCTTGAAGACCCTGTAGTAGTTTTTGCCTCAAGCGGTGACAATATTACACCTCCTCAGCAGGCTCTTAATTGGATTTCAAAGGTTTATGGCTCTGTTGAAGAAATAAAAAGATATCAGCAGGTTCTGGTTTATATGGTTCATAAAAAAATTGGACATTTAGGAATATTTGTTGCTACAAGTGTTGCCAAAAAAGAACATAAAGAAATAATAGGCACTATGGATATGATTGAATATCTCCAGCCAGGCCTTTATGAAATGGTTATTGAAGAAGCTGATTCTGAAAAAGTCTCTTCAAATAAAGTACGATTTGAAGAAAGGCAAATGTCTGATATTTTAGCCTTAGATGATGGAATGGAAGATGAAGAAGATTTTCGTCCGGTTGCATTTGTTTCTCAATTTAATAACAGCTTATATAAGGTTTTTGTAAGTCCATTTGTAAAAGCTGTTACTACTGAATTCACTGCTGAATTTTTAAGACAATTACATCCTCTAAGAGTTCAAAGATACCCTTTTTCAGATTTGAATCCTTTTCTATTCCCTATTAAAGTATTAGGCCCAATTGTAAAATCAAACAGATATCCAGCTTCTCCTGACAACACATTCTTATCTATTGAAAAAGTATTTTCAAAAGGTATGCAGGATTATTTGAATCTGTATAGAGATATTAGAGATTTAACTGAAGAATCTATATTTAAAATGATATATGGAAACCCTATGATTAAATCCTTTTTTGAAGAAGATATTAAGCCGACTAAAGAACAGCTTGAAAAACAAATTGAAATTCAAAAGCAAAAAACTATGGAAGATAAACAACGATGGATTGATTCTATTGATAAAGGTGGATATGCTGAGGGTGTAGTACGAATTATGCTTGTAATGGCTAATGCTGATAGAATTCTTGATAAAAGCGAATTTATAACTTCTGAAAAAATTGTAAGAAAGCAAAAAGATCTTAAAAAAATAAAACCTGCTGATTTTAAAAAATTAGTAAAGGAACAGTCACGAATTCTTCAAACAGATGAAGACAGAGCATTAAAAGCTCTTCCAAAGCTTCTTCCAAATCAAGAACAACGCATAGAAGCTTTTGATTTTGCTAAACAAATTGCATTTTCTGATTCTATTTTAGCTGATGAAGAAAAAGTTTTACTTGAAAAAATTCGAAAAATCTTAGATATTAAGTCTCAGGATATTGATTCTGAATTTAAAAAAAATGTACAAAATCAACAACAAAATCAACAACAAAATCAGCAACAAAATCAGCAACAAAAACAAAAACCAACAAAAAAGGATAAAAAATAAAATACAAACTTGATTTTATAATCAATTTAAAGTATTTTAAAAGGGTGTTTAAACTATTTCAATTTTTATTCATAATAACAAAGAGTTAAGTCGATATTTAAAATTTTGAAATTATGATTTTTTATATTTAACCTATTTTATTGAGAAAAAAAATACTTTTAAACACTCTTTTTAAATCTAAAAAACACTTTCAAGTTCTTTATAAAAATTTATATATATAATCTTTCAAATGATATATTTAAATCTTAAAATATGACAGTGTATAATATTTGACTGTTTTCATTTGTTTATTTGAGTAATTGAGTTTTATTAAAAATTATTGTTTCAAACTAAAATAAATTCTTATGGTTAGTTTGTATTGAAAATTAAAATATAATATAATGTCATTACATTCCCTTACTATAAGAGTTACGATATGCTTGTAATGTTTTAGCAATTATTAATCTGTGAATATTGTTAAAAGGAGTCCTTTCGGCAAGTATGCTTGACTTTAACAAAAAACAAGATCGAATTCCCCCCTCAAGGGCGGAATTCGATCTCGATTTTTGTTAAAGTCAAGCATGCTTACCGAAGGGGCTCTTAAAAGACATCAAAATTTTGGGTGAAGGCTAAACTTTCTTATTAATTATATTTTTATTAATGAATTTTCAAAAATATAAATTGTTATTGAACTGCTGATTTATTTTACATTATACATTTGTCCAATTTTTTATAAGCCTTCCCAAAAAAGAATAATTTTTGTTTTTAAATTTTTTTTCCACCTTTTTCAATCCGATAAAATTGCTAATAGATGCAAGCTTTTTTTTGTCATATAATTAAAAAAATTGTACCTTAATTTTGTGCAAATTTCATATTAATTAAATAAAAATTGTATATTGATTATGATGGTGTGAATTTATTCAATTAATTTCCGAAAAAGATCTTAATCATTTTTAGAGTTACCTTTTGTAAACAAAGAATAATATTGTGAATATTAAAATTGATAATATATCTAAAGTATATGATTTACCTAATGGTGAAAAACTCCCGGTCTTAGAAGAAATAAATCTACAAATAAAAGCTGGTGAATTTGTAATTATTTTAGGTGAGTCAGGCTGCGGAAAATCTACCTTGTTAAATATTATTGCAGGGCTTCTAAGTTCGTCATCTGGTGATATTCGAGTGGATGATGAAATAGTAACAACACCACATCCTGCCATTTCCCTTTTATTCCAACAGCCCAGTTTACTTCCATGGTTAAATGTTGAAGAAAATGTAATTTTTGGATGTAAAATACGAGGTGATACAAAAAATTTAAAAGAACGCTCTGAGCATTTTATAAATCTGCTTGGTCTATCAAATTTTGAAAAATGCTATCCTCATGAGTTGTCAGTAGGAATGGCATATAGAGTAAGTCTTGCAAGAGCTTTAATTGGGCATCCAAAAATATTATTATTAGATGAACCTTTCACATCTCTTGATACTTTCACAAAATCTCATGTTCAGGAAGAATTGGTTAGAATATGGCAGGATGAAAAATTCACTGCAATTTTTGTCACACATGACATTGAAGAAGCTCTTCTTCTGGGAAATAAGGTAATTATACTTGGAGGAAGGCCCTGTCAAATTAGAGATATTATCAATATTAATACTCCTTATCCAAGGGATTTAGCAAATGTTAATTTTTTTCAGGCAAGAGCAGATATTTTAGTTGGATTTAGAAAAAATTTTTCTGGTAATTTTATAAAAAGCCACCCTGTTACCAGAACAAATAGATTTTTGAATAATCTTGAGTTTTAAAAAGGTTTTTTATGTCAAATAAAGCTGCAACGAGAAGAGATTTTTTAAAAACAACTGCAAAAACAATAACTTCTTTAGGACTTGGTCTAAGCTGCTCAAATGCTATAGCAAAGAATGAAGTTTTAAAAATTGGCTATTTACCTATAACAGATGCCAGCCCTATTCTTATCGCTTATGCTAAAGGCTTTTATCAAATGGAAGGAATTCGAGTTGAAAAACCTTTAAAAATTAGAAACTGGTCAACACTTGCTGAATCATTTATATCGCAAAAATTTAATCTAACACATTTGTTATTTCCAATTCCTGTATGGATGAGATTTAATAATAGATTTCCAATAAAAGTTGTAGCATTAAACCATATAAATGGAAGTGCAATTACAGTCAGCCATGATTCAAATATCAAAAGTTTTAAAGATTTAGGGGGTAAACAGATTGCAGTTCCGCACTGGTATTCAATGCACAACATTATATTACAAATTGGGCTTAAAAAAGTTGGACTTAAACCAGTAATTCAAGATCAATCAAAAAAGCTTAAATCTGATGAGGTAAATCTTTTTATTCTGCCTCCTCCTGATATGCCTTCTTCACTAGTAGCAAAAAAAATCGATGGTTATATTGTTGCTGAGCCGTTTAACGCTCTTGCAGAATTAAAAATTAAAGCTAAAATATTAAGATTTACTGGTGATATCTGGAAGAATCATCCTTGCTGCGTTGTAGTTATGAATGAAAATTTTATAAATTTTAATCCAGAATTTACTCAAAAAGTAGTAAATGCAATTGTAAAAGCACAGGCTTGGATTAATAAAAATCCAATAGAAACTGCAAAATTATTAAGCAGACAAGGCAGTAATCTTTTACCTGTTAATACGAAAACATTAGTTAAGGTTTTTACAGGTTATGAAAAAAGCATATATGGCAAAGGAGCTATCCCTCAGGCAATAAAACATAGTGACTGGGAAATAAAAAGAATAGGCTTTGAGCCATATCCATATCCTTCTGCAACTCGTTTTATTATTAATGAAATGCGTAATACATTGGTGGAAGGAAATACCAGTTTTTTAAATAAATTAGATACTGATGCAGCAATCAATGATCTGGTTGATGACAGGTTTGTTAAAAAAGCTATGCTGGCATATGGTATAAACAAATTTGATTCCATTAATATAGATAATCCCTGGGTAAGAGAAGAAATTATTGAAATATAAAATGTTTTTTTTTGATATAATCAGGATGTCTATAAACATTGTTATTTATAGTGAAGCTACCATTTTGTCATAGTATTAAAATAACATTCTATCGGGATAATTATTTTTTTCTGCATCCCTAAATGTTTTTTGAGAATAAATAAATAATTCCTGAGTAAGAAAAGAAATTATTGAAATATAATAATGTTTTTGAGGTTCAAATGAAAAAAAGTTTTGGCTATGGAATATTTGGAGTTTTAATACTTATTGCTTTATGGTCAATAGGAGGCCATATATTATTTTCAAACCCTGATTATGAACAATTTACAAGTTTTTTGCCTGTACCAACTTTTAAAGCATTATATGTACTTATTTTAGAAATGGAATTTTGGAATTCTGTATATGCCAGTTTAAAAAGAATTTGTGTAGGAATTTCAATTGCATTTTTATTTGGGATGCCTATGGGATTGTGTATTGGTTTTTATAAGAATTTAAGCTATATAACTTATCCGCCTTTTCAATTTTTAAGAATGATAAGCCCTATTTCATGGATGCCTATTGCTCTTTTAATATTTAGAAGTTTTGAATCAGCAATAATTTTTTTAATTACAATGGCATCAATATGGCCAATTATTATAAATATCACACTTGGGGTAGCCAGAGTAAACCCTCAGTGGTTACATATGGCAAGAGATCAAGGTGCGAAAAATTATCAGCTAATTTTTCGAATTATTTTTCCATCAACTCTGCCTTATATAGTTACAAGTCTGAGAATGGCATTGGGTATAGCATGGATAGTTTTAGTTCCTGCTGAGTTTTTAGGGATATCAAGCGGACTCGGTTATATTATTAATGATGCCAGAGATACAATGGAATATGACCGATTAATGGCAATAGTTATATCTATTGGAATTATTGGTTCAGCACTGGATGTTTTTATTCAATTATTAAGAAGAACATTTAGATGGTCATATGAAAATGATTATATTTTTTGATAAAAGATTAATGTTAAAAATATCAAAAATATAAATATATGGTAAATATTAACTTTTATATAATAATTCCAACATTGGTTTTTCCAATTATCTTAAGTGCAAGTCAGTGCTTGTCCTTGTCAGTCCGAAAAACCAAAGATGGACGATAATAATTAACAGTTAGGAATGCTCTAAAAATATAACTTCCCCATTAAATTGTAGTCCCAAATCTTTAGATTTGGGAGGAAAAGTGCGTAACGCCCAAATCTAAAGATTTGAGATCCAGCCAAAATAACTAAAAAGGGAAACTTATTTTCAGATCATTCCTTAATAATTTATATTTTATTTTATTACTCGAGAGTCGTAAATTTTGGAGACAAGAATTTCTAATAATTTCAGCATAACGATAATTTTTTGATCATTTTTTTATAATTTTTTTAGCATAGCGTGCCAACTTTTGTGCCAAAAAATTATAAAAAATTATCTCCAAAAAAATAATTTTGCTGAAATTATTGGATATTTTAACGAATAAAATTTACGACTCTCGAGTTTATTACGTAAATAAAAATAAAAAATTTAAATCAGACTCAGAAATACCTGTGGAAATATCCAGTATGAATATTAAATCAAAATATCGGCCTTTTTTATGGCTGCTTGTAGATATTCTTTTTATTATAGTATTATTTAATATACCTGAAATAAAGCATCCTTTACTTGGGGCATTTATTATAACCCATATTTATGCTATCTGCATAGCGACAATGGTTATGTTTACAGGACTAGGAGCAGGAGTTTTATGGTTTCCATATTTTACTTTAATTGGATGCTCTCCATCTGAAAGTGTAACTTTATCATTACTAACTCAAATGGCTGGAAAAGGCAGCGGATCTTTTCAATACCTTATTGATCAAATGATAGATTGGAAAGTTGTTAAAGCTTTTATCCCTTATGCAATTGTTGGTGTATTAATTGGATATATGGCTGGATTTGTTTTATCAAAAAAAAATGAAAATTGGCTTTTACTAATTTTTATTATTGTAGTTTTATACCTTATATTTACAATGATCCGCTCTTTTAATGAACAATCAGTTAACCCAACTCACAAACCAAAATATGAATTATTAGAAAAATCAGGTTCTGTAGTTATGTCATCGTCATTCTTTACTGGACTTCTTAGTATAGGTAATTCAGACTGGCTCATACCATATATGATAAGAGTTTTAAAAATGCCAAATAGCAGAGCTGTTGCCACTAGTATCTTTATTATGTTTTCAGTTACAGTATTTTTTTTGTTTCTAACTATAGGAAGTATATTTTTAGAAATACGATATCTACCGCATTTAATGCCTATTCTTTGGGCAACATGCAGTGGAGTTGTTGTTGGTGGACAGATTGGCACCCGCCTTGTTAAAGTAAAAATTTTCCAAAAATATCAACTTCATGCTTTTATTATGATGCTTATTATTTCAGAATTACATATGATATGGAAATTTTTATCTAACTGCTGTTAGCAGTTTTTTAGAAATAATATATAAATAATATAATAACCCAACTTTGTTTTTTTGAGTCCTTTCGGTAAGTATGCTTGACTTTAACAAAAACCAAGATCGAATTCCCCCCTTGAGGGGGGGTAGAGGGTGTTATGCGTTTGAGTCCTTTCGGTAAGTATGCTTGACTTTAACAAAAACCAAGATCGAATTAATTATGATATTTTTTTAACAAGTCTAAAACCAATTACATCAGAACAATGATCTGGTTTAAATTTTCCTCTACTTGCAGAACGGCAATATCTGGCTCCATTATACCATGATCCTCCTCTGCATATTTTTAAAACTCCAGTAATTGGG
>Ga0272440_1002238_pt1 | contig 15210 bp, 13 predicted proteins | sample SSMMMBAug17_FD_192440 | JGI IMG/M metagenome (GOLD analysis project Ga0272440, IMG submission 192440) | Marine sediment archaeal communities from Little Sippewissett salt marsh, Falmouth, MA, United States - SSM-MMB-Aug17 | ecosystem: Environmental > Aquatic > Marine > Wetlands > Sediment ... | reverse complement strand
TACCCCTCTCTATAGAATATTGACAAAAAAAATTGGAATTTCTTACACTTTTATTATCAACTTTTACAATTTAACACAAAACTAACATTCTATACTACAAATTCCCCCTTCGATTGTATACGCCCGTATAAAAATGTCCGATCTCGGCAATTTCAAGAACAGCGTAGCTCAAGCCGGGTTAGGGGGGGGCAACGCTATAATCGGTTGTTTTTACAAATAATAATAAATGAAATATATTCCGTTCAAGACTGAATAAAGACACCCCTTCATTTTGATAGGAGATCGAAGCTGGCAAAAGTTATTGGCATGCCAAAAATAATCAACGCGAGCTTAAATAATATCAATTTAGAGACTCTATGCACGAGCAGTTTGGGCAGAAATTTGGGATTGCGATAATTCTTTTAGTTGCATTGTTAAAGAATCCATCATCTGATTATATTGATCCTTAGCAAGCATTTTCATAGATTTAATTTTTTTCAGCAATTCAATTTGGCCAAGAATTTTACCTTCTTCCCTGCCTTCCTTTAAAGCAATCAATTCAATACTGGTTAAATATTTCATTTTTTTCTCCTCTTCAATTTTGTAAATGGTTGTCTGGTAAGTCGTTGCCAACTGTCGGGGCAACACCATAATCCAATCAATGAATTTAAACAAAGCATACACTTTTTCATCAGTGTATCCTCTGGCATATAACATTTTAGTTAATTCAATTTTCCAATGCAGACGTTTTTCATAGTCATTTTTTGTTTCAAGCATTTTTAAATGTGCCATAACAACAATTGCAAATGGATTATCGGACACTTCCAATTCTTGAAAGCGATCAAGATAGTCCATTAATTTAATCATTGGAAATTTGAAATATTTTTGTGTTCCCCATATCTCCCTGCTATATGTCGTAGGACGCCATTTTGGATCATCATCTGCCAAAAGAGCAAAGCTGGCAACCAACATATTGTACATATCTTCCAATCGGTTGGAGTAGGTGTGCATACGATCTGGTAAAATGGATTGTTTTTGTCCCTGTACTTCAACATGAAACAACACCAGACGTTCTTCTCCAGAATTTTTAAAGACCTGCACAAGTTTATCAACAAAGCGTTTGCCTGTTTTTGCACCTTTCATTATCTGAGATAGTTCTTTATCCAAAAAGATAGGTGCTTTACTCCAATCAATATCACGTGCAATTTCAGGTGCAAAAAATTCCATAAAATCATTGAAAAAGAAGCCAATCATATCTTTCCAGGGTGAATCAATCTCATGACTGAGCTTTTCAAGTAAGCTTTTTTGTATTTTTTCTGGTAACGTATTGACAATCGTCTCGTATGAATGAATTATGTATTCATGAAAATCTTCATAATACAAATGTCGAAAATCATAAATGTGTATCCAATGATACTGAGCATATGTTTTTGAGGGCTTGATATCCGGAATTTGAATAGCAACCTCATATTCTTGTGGCGAACATTTCAACCTGATTCCATTGGTATCAATCATTGCAAATGTTTTATTGTAAATTTTGTAATATTCTTTTTGCTTTGAGACTTCAAGAACTGCTTCCGGAAGTTGCAAGCACCAGCTTCTAAATAATTCGATATCTAATAACAAAACGAACTCCTTTGTATCATAACAATTTTGAATGCCATCATTTATGCTTTTGATACTATACATTATTGTGAATTGCAAGAAACAAAGCGCTGAAAGCGCGTAGGACGCTTTCCCAAAAGTCGGACATTGCTTATGTTGTGTATTCAACAACCGGAAGAGCTTAGTTTATCCATTTTCACCAAGAATTTCATAAATAACTTTAGTAACCTCATCCTGTGAATATGGTTTGGGAATAATACCCTTGAATCCATACTGTTTGTAATTAGACATCACAGGGGCATTAGAATATCCACTTGAAACAATAGCTTTAACATTGGGATCTATTTTTAATAATTCTTGGATCGTTTCTTGCCCCCCCATACCACCTGGGATTGTTAAATCCAGAATTACTAAATCGAATGGCTTTCCCGATTGAAGGGCCGTTTGATAAATTTCAATGTAAAAAGGGGACGTCTATGATTTTATGCTTTTATCGGCAAGCAGTTGAAACTTTCAAAGAAAAGCATAAAATCATAGACGTCCCTATTTTTCCTCCAACAGAGACTCCCACTTGCTTTCTGCGATCCAGGCAAATAAACCTGCTGAGGCATAAATAGGACGGGTAAAGGGACGTCTATGATTTAATGCTTTTCTTTGAAAGCTACAACCACCTCTTGCCAACAAAAGCATAAAATCATAGACGTCCCCCTTTTTACCTGTGAAATAAAAACACTTTAAATTCATCTTCTTCAGTGTAATCATGGTTCAAAAAAAGAAAGAACTGTTGGCTACGCATATGCTTGATGTTTGATTCTTGAACAGTCAAACATTATAAATGGGGAACTTATTTTCAGAGCTTTCCTTAGTTCCTGTATAGTTGATGATGCTTTAATCCATCAAGCTTATACATATAGCGATGTGTTTTTAAATAATCATGCATAAACAAACTGCTAGCAGGCGTTAATCCATAAATCATGTCTGATGCGAGAAGAACTGCTGCACCGGTCCAGGTTGTTTGTTCATCAGTGTATATTATTTGGTCAGGGACAGTGACCCCCATCCAGAATGCACCATTTTCATACTGGTTATCTTTGATCCATCCCAATATTTGTTCGGCCAGACAGATTCTGCCAATTGATACCAATGCCATAATCAATTCACAGGTTTCTGCCATTGTAACCCAGGGACGTTCTGAAACGCACCGGATTCCCCAATCGGTAATGGCAAATTTGTTCCACTGTGAATCAATCCTTTCATGAGCGGCTTTACCTGTAAGAACACCACATAGAACAGGGTAATACCAGTCCATGGAAAAATTTGATTTGGTTTGATCAAAAAGATGCGTTTTTTTTCTAAGAGCATGCGCGAGTTTCATTCGTGCGGCTTCCCAATGAGGCTGTTTATCGCCAACAATGGACATCATTCGCACAGCACAGCTTAAACTCATGAAAATCGAACTGCAACCTGTTAATAACGATCGTTTTTCAATAGAACCATCAGCACTTTCTGCCCAGTATATTTGACCTTCTGGTCCTTGATGATCTAAAACAAAGTTCATGGCCTGGCACACTGTTGGCCACAAATCTTTCAAAAACGTCCGATCACCGGTAATCATGTAATAGTGCATTAAACCGACAGCAATATAAGCCGACATATTGGTATCTTTATAAGTACCATGTTTCGGAGCAGCATTTTCATATTCTGCCCACCAACTGCCATCACGAAGCTGATTGTTTGCCAACCATAAGTATGCACGCTTTGCATTATCCAAATATCCGCCAATGGATAATCCCATTGCACTTTCTACATGATCCCAGGGATCTGTCTTTCCGCCAGTATACCAGGGAATTTCACCCGATTTTTTTTGCACGGTTAGAATGTAGCTGGTTGTTAAATCAATATCTACATATAAGGGGTGTATATTACGAGACGCGGCGCCATCAAACATTAAGAATCCTTTACTTGTTGAATGAATTTTTATATCTGTTTTCAAGACATCATAAACACGTATTCGTTGAGCGGGTTTCAAAGTGATATTTGGATATCTTGAACAATGAGGCGCTTTATTATCAGATTTTAGAAATAAATCAAGTAGAATTTGTCTTAACTCAAACTCATTTCTTGCCGAATAATTATGTTTTGGTTCTAAACATCTTAGTTCTCATCACTTTTTTAACTGATTTTGATTGACCTTTTACCTGATACAAGATAAGAAATGCTCGGAAAATAAGACGAGAGGTAAACATCCATGAAAAAAATCCTTAATATTTTTCTTTTCACAATAATGATCACAAGCATATCACATGCTGCAACAATTTCCCCGGCATCCTTTTGTCTGGAAAAATTCGATATTGGCATGAACATGGACCTTGGCATAAGTTTCACAATGTCAAATGTCAAAAATTCGGGTCCGATTGTTTTAAATGTCAAACAGCCACCAGCCAACAGAGTACTGAAGGGATATATTCCAATTCCTGACCCTTCCTGGTTGTATTTCCTGAATCCGCAAGTTGTTCCTGGAAAAAATGGTGTTGCCAGCGCACGCATGTTTTTAAAAGTACCCAATCAAAACAAATATCTGAATCAGCATTGGATGGTTCATGTTGGTGCTGCCCCTCCATCTGTTAGTCTATTTTCAATGGAAATGGTTGGGGTTTATATGATTGAAACAAGAGCATCCAAAACAATCACTGAAAGGCCCTATGGAAAACTTGGAATCGTTCCAAGCCGAGTTTATGCAAATCGTATGAAACCAGACCAAAAAAAATCAGCCTCTTTTGTTATTTACAATAATGATAAAATATTACATGACTATCAAATATCAGTCCATACGTTTGAGCCTTCTATTTATACAAAACTTCAAATATCACAAGCTCCCGGCTTTGAATGGGTAAAAGATACAAAATGGATACAACTTGCGCATCCATCACTAAGCATTCCTGCCAACCAAAAGAAGGAAACAACTGTTTGGGTTAACATTCCAAAAAATGTTCAATACAAAGGGGAAGGATTTGAAGCGATCATTATTGTTGAATCCAAAAAAAATGATGGACCAAATGGATTTGCAAGATTACTTATTTCATTTTAACTGTATCACAAATGTGCATTATTGCGCATCCCCACATTCTTTTTAATTTCAAACAATTAAGCCTTACCGCTCCTTTTTCGAGACAATTATGACTCAGATCATGGATTTATCGTTGATGTACATTTCGTTATTTTTCATATGATTATAATATGTTACCTTTTAAATGATAACTGGCATATGCTTTGCTAAATACTCAGAAAAGCTCTGAAAATAACTTTCCCAAAATTGATATTGTTCGTTTTGAGGTAAATGTACTGTAGAGACGTAGCATGCTACGTCTCTACACGACCTTATTTTTTGGGACGATCAAGAAAAATGAGTGTGATATTTTTCGAGGATTCCCTTTCAATTATTCAAGAATTGAAGATCCCCGATAATATGGAGGCATAATAATGAATCAAGAAAGAAAAATTCGTGTATTGATAGCAAAGCCAGGATTAGATGGTCATGAACGTGGCGCACGTGTAGTTGCATATGGCCTGCGTGATGCCGGGTTTGAAGTCATATATACTGGTTTACGTCAATCACCGAATCAAATATGTTCAGCAGCTATTCAGGAGGATGTTGATGTTATCGGCCTGTCCATATTGTCAGGTGCGCATATGTCTTTAACAGACAAGCTGATCAACTGTTTGAAATCTCAAGATGCTGATGATATCATGGTTCTGGTGGGCGGCATCATCCCCGATGAAGATATCGATAAATTAAAAAGCATGGGCGTATCTGGTGTTTTTACTGCTGGAACACCGGTTTCTGAAATTGTAGATTTCATCAAGGAGAACATATGAACGATCAATTGGAAGATATCAAAAAAGCGAGCCAAAACTGGCAAGAAACAATATTGAATAAGCGGGTTCAACGATTCAATCTCAAAAAAAGCCCCACCCGATTTTATACCCCCCTGGATATTGAATCTCATTCATTTATGGAAAAAGTCGGGTTTCCTGGTGAATATCCATTTACAGCCGGAAACAATCCTTTTGATTTTTGGCGCGCTTATGCAGAAGACGCTGCAAAGATAGGTTATCGACCCGATTGGGGCGGTGCGGGTGGCGTTGGAAAATATGGTGGATTTGGCACTGCTGAAGATTATCGCGATTATCTGAAACGCATGCATACCATGAATCGAAAAGGCGGTCCAAATATTGCTTTTGATCTCGCGACACAATGTGGTCTGGATTCTGATAGTGACATGGCTGAAGGTGAAATCGGTCGTGTTGGGGTTGCAATTGATAGCTTCCAGGATTTTCAAACGATCTACGAACCTTATACAGGTGAACTTGAAATCGATAACGTACCATCCAATTTTACGATCAATGCACCTGCTGCGATCATTATTGCGATGTATGCAACGCTGGCAGAAAAACGCGGTGTCTCTTTGACGCGCCTAAAAGGAACGCCTCAAAACGATATTTTAAAAGAATTTATTGCGCGGGGAACATATATTTATCCACCCAAAGAGTCACTCAGACTATTTCGAGATACCTGTGAATTTTGTGCAAAAAAAATGCCTCGGTTAAATATCAATAGTATTGGTGGCTATCACATACGTGAAGCCGGTGCAACTCGAGAACAGGATCTGGCTTTTTCGATAAGTAATGGCATTGCCTACCTTCAAGCAGGCATCGATGCTGGGCTTTCAATTGATGAATTTGCACCGCAATTTACGTTCAATGCCTTTGGTGGCAGCATGCAGATATATCATGAAATAGCATTTCAAAGAGCTGCCCGAAGAATATGGGCACGAATTGTCAAAGACAGGTTTGGCGCAAAAAACAAAAGAAGTATGTTGATTCGCCAGCCAATTACAGCACATATCGGATGTATCAGCACCACAAAACAACGCACAATCAACAATTTGCCACGTGCAGTAATTGGTGGCATCGCAGCAGGTATGTCAGGCGGTATTCCTGGCGCATTTCCACCATTTGATGAACCCCTTGGCTTAGGCCATAGCCTGGAAGCCGTACAACTTCAGCTAGATGCAACCCGCATCATGATTTACGAAGCGGGTGTTGCTGATGTTAATGATCCCTGGGCCGGTTCATATTTTATGGAAAGTCTGACTGATGAAATTGAAGCATCGGCACAAACTGAAATGGACAAAATTGAAAAAATGGGTGGTGCCATTCATGCCATTGAAAGTGGCTACATGACACGTGCCATTGCAAAAAGTGCGTATGAACGTCAAAAACGAATTGAAAATCAAGAAGATTTTGTTGTGGGAGTAAACTGTTTTAATTCAGAAAATGAAATTGATGTCACAATCAACCGCATTGTTGAATCCACCTACGATTTAGAGCTTATGGAAACCGCAGAAACGCGCCAAAAAGAAAAGCTGGCAAAGCTCAAACGAGAACGTGATAACACAACAGTCTTATCATTGCTAAATACCCTTCGTGACCATGCCAGAGATGAAACAATCAATCTCATGCCAGATATTTGTGAATGTGTAAAGAATGATGTCACACTTCAGGAAATTTGCGATGTGTTTCGAGATGTTTTTGGAGAAGCACAGCCAGTGAAACTATAAGATAGGGGACACCCTTAACTTATTAGCTTTATCACGATGATAAAATGATTTTAAGTTAATAAGTTAAGGGCGTCCCTCTTTCCTCCCCCATTAATTATACCTATCAATTCAAGTCAATTTTTGATAAATAAATAATTATTAATTTTGTTTTTATACAATGAATATTACATTGAAGATATTTCACCATGAAATCAAATTGTTATATTAAGCTTTGTCTGTTCGGAATGATTTTTTCCTTGTGTCGCACCAGGCGTACACCGTGGGAAATATGGGACTCCCTGAACTTACTAACTTTATCAAAATGATAAGATAATTTTAAGTTAATAAGTTAAGGGCGTCCCTATTTTATTGAACTTAATTATTGGATAATAAATGACGTTAACAAAGTCCTTACATAAAATTTATAGTCTTTTTATAAAAAGACAATACTCAAATCATTTTGAAAATGACAACATGCTCAATCTGTCGGATGAGCAAGAAATCGTTCAAAAGTGGCGAAAAAAAATATTTATCGGTATTTTCACCAGCTTTTTTGTATTCATATCTATTCCATATTTCATGAGCTGTCGATTTGTATTGCAACATAAAATGTGGGTTAGTTTTACTGTATACACTTTTAGTTATCTGAGTGTATTCATTATCGTTATCTTCAGGCAGATTCCTTTTAAAATTAAGGTTTTGGTGGGTTTGTTTGTGTTCTATAGTTTGGGGATGGTTGCTTTCGTATATGCTGTTGCTGGGGGGAGTGCTAAGATATATCTATTATCCGCTTCGATTATTGCAACTTTATTACTTGGAATTACGTCTGGCATTATTACGATTTTGATTAATGCATGTACACTGATAATTGTCGGATACTTCGTAGCAAATGGCACTATACCATGGATAGAGGGCTGTCCTGTCGTCATGAAAGTATATATTCTCACAGCTGCCACATTTATGTTTTTAAATATTGTTTTAACAATTTCTTTGGCTGCTTTAGTTCGTGCACTTGAAGAAAAACTGATAGAATCTCAAAAATCGACATACAAATTAAAAATAGCAAATCAAGAGTTGGTTCAGAACCAAGAAAAACAAAAAGAACTGGAGGAACAACTTCGTCAATCTGAAAATCGCTTTTCCACTATTTTTAAGCACAACCCTGCGGCTATTGCACTTTCGAGGCTTTCAAACAGTGAAATGTTGGAAGTTAATCAAGCCTGGCTAAATCTGACTGAATATTCGATAACAGAAGTTATTGGTCGACCAATACATAATCTTAACCTCTGGGTTGATCCAGCGCATCGGGAAAAAATTGTCGAAAATATTAAGCAGAATGGCATTGCTCAAGATGAAATTCGAGGAATCAGTAAATCTGGCGCACTCTTCGAAGTTTTGATGTCAGCTGAAATCATTGAACTAAATGGAGAATCCTTTTTGCTGACAATGGCTCAGGACATCACTCAGCGTAAACAGGCAGAAAAGGCACTGATTGAAAGTGAGTTGCAGTTTAAATACACATTTGAACAAGCAGCTGTTGGCATCTGCCATGCAGAACCAAGTGGAAAGCTTGTCAAAGTGAATAAGCGCTTCTGTGAGATAATTGGATTTCCTCATGATGAAATTTTATCTTACAAATGGCAAGAAATTACACACCCAGATGATCTTAAGAGGGATTTAGACCATGTTAATCGATTAATCAACAATGATATTCAGACCTACTCAATTGAAAAGCGATTTATCAGAAAAGATAAAGCAATCGTTTGGACAAATCTCACAGTTTCATTAGTTCGTAATAATGATGATCATCCAAAATATTTCATATGTGTTATAGAAGATATTGGTTATCGAAAAAAAATGGAAGAGCAACTTCTACAATCCCAAAAAATGGAAGCCATAAGTACTTTGGCTGGAGGGATTGCCCATGATTTTAACAACATGCTCGGTGTGATTACAGGGAATATTTCATATATTTTTAGTCTTGTTGACAAAAACAGCGAATTATACGAAATCCTTTTAGATATTCAAGAATCTTCTAAACAAGCGCAAAATCTCACGCTTCAACTCCTGACATTTTCTAAAGGTGGCGCTCCAATAAAAAAGGTCTCAAACATCAATAAGTTGATCAATGAATCTGCCTTTTTTTCTACAAGAGGCTCAAAAACAAACTGTCATTTTGAGTTATCAAATGAGTTATGGCTTTCTGACGTTGATGAGGGGCAGATCAACCAGGTGATTGGAAATCTTGTCATCAATGCAAATCAAGCGATGCCGGATGGGGGAACGATTACAATCCGGACAGAAAATTCAATAATTGAAACTGATAGTTTCACACCCTTGTCAGCAGGACAATACATTAAAATCATTGTTGAAGACCAGGGGATGGGTATTCCCAAAAAACACCTGCCAAATATATTTGAACCCTATTATTCAACGAAACAACAAGGAAGCGGTCTTGGCCTGGCAACTGCTTATTCCATTATTAAAAGACATGGTGGACACATTACTGTGTATTCAGAACTTAACAAAGGAACAGTTTTCAATATATATTTACCCGCATCTTCAAAAAACATGATCGAAATAGTAGACAAGGAGGAAAATATACACTTTGGTCAAGGCAAGATTTTAATCATGGATGATCAAGAACCAATCTTGAAAATGGTTAGCAAGATGCTAAGAAAGATGGGATATGAATCCACATCTGCCACAGATGGCACGCAAGCGATAAATATCTATCGTGAAGCCTATAATAAAGGAAAACCATTTGACCTTGTAATCCTTGATTTAACTGTTCCTGGTGGAATGGGAGGCGCCAAAACGATGGAAAAATTGTTAAAAATAGACCCAAATGTTAAAGCGGTTGTTTCAAGCGGCTATTCCAATGATCCCATTATGGCGTGCTTTGAAGATTATGGGTTTTGCGGAGTTGTGCCAAAGCCTTTTACAAAAAATCAATTATCTGAAATTTTAAACAAGATCTTTGTTCCTTCATTAGGACGCCCTTAACTTATTAACTTAAAATCAACTTATCATTGTAGAAAAGTTAATAAGTTAAGGGCGTCCCCAGTTTTTACCCCTCTTTACCTATCCATTTTAAATGAATTCGATTAAACGTGCCATCATCTTTCATAGACTGAAAAGCAGCAATAATTTTTTGATAGCTGATTTTGTCTAGTTTTTTGGAGATTCCAATAAAAGCTCCTCCAATGGAGCCTTCAATACGATAAGGATGCAACACAACGCCATCATATTGCCTATCACGTTTTTTACTTTGGTCCAAGAGGAGATGCTGGACTTCAAAATCATCTTGAAAAAAACCAATAATCCGACCTTTTTGAAGCATTACAATGTTTTGTTTCGCTCTTAATGTGAAATGCATCACTTTATTTAAGGCTGGATCATTTTTTAATCGATTATCAAAATATTCTGAATAACTTGCACCATTAACATATCCAAATTTTCTCTTGTGTTGCTGGAAGACGAGTTTGAGATCATCACAGGTTTTAATTGGCAAATTTTGATTCTTTTTTAATACGACCAGTCCAATACCTGTGATCCGAATAGGCCCTAACCAATTCATATAGGCAGATCTTTTTTTGTTTTTAGTCAGATTTGGCATCATATGGGTTTTACCAGACTTCATCCAAAATAAACTTCGTTTAAAGGGAATTTCTAAGATTTTATAATCTAATTTTGCTCTTAAAAAAATTTCTTTTATAATATCTATATCCATTCCTTCCCATTCATTACCCCTAATATAAGTGGATGGGTAATATTCTCGATTTGCATTTATTATAATAGGTTCGGCAAGAATGTCATTGGTTAAGATCAAAGAAAAAAGGCATAATTGCAAAACTTGCGTTAATACTGTAAAAACATAGTTCATTTTAAAACCTCCTGATCCACAAAGATTGACCAAAACGTCTGGGGTGTAAGAAAAATATATAATTGGATAATGCTTTCAATTCATGGATATACGTTGTTCTTTGTTTTATCCACATTGTACATATTGTTTTTTCTTTGTCAGATAAACTAAAATATTACAGAAATATAATAGTGCTGTCAATTGAAACAAACGAGGGAATTAGGGGACGCCCTTAACTTATTAACTTTAGAGACTATAGAGTCTCTCTTAACTTGATAAGGAATACTCGAAAAAAAAGAAATAAGATCCTCATTTTGGCTGGAGTCCCAAATATTTAGATTTGGGAGGCAAAGAATGAATCCATACCTGAAAATTTCCAGGAGAGGTTTCTATGACCTTTCGAGCTGGGTTCCATGAACCATCTTTATCAGCGTGATGTTTAAGTATTAAGGACTGATCAATGTCATCAAGCAAAAGATAAAAAAATGCAATGTGTTGCAAAGGCTGAATAAGTATATGGCGTCCATTCGTATTTTCGGCTTTTAAATATGGGATATAGCGGCTGCTGGCACATTTTTTATACATCGTCCTTTATCAAGATCAAGAACAGCAATCTGCTTCCATAAAACAATCGATTTAGCTTTTTAAAAATAAGTACCATGTCAATTATTTATCATTTTCAAAATTGAATGTTGAAAATGATCGACTGAAATTTCAATATACATCAAAAAAAAGTAGAATTTTTAGATTATGGTTAGATTGGCATAGTTTTTAGCGTTTTAGGAATTGCATTTCAGGCGGAATTTTTGTTTTTTTTCAGGGGAAATAAAAAAAGGGTTGCGCAAAATACAGAGTTTGAATAAAATTTTTTGGCAACATAAGGGCTAAGAAAAATGCCCCCTTTTTTAGAATGCGCCCCAATGGAGGTTATGGTAATGAAGAAAACGATCGTAATTATATTGTTGGTATTTTTTACAACCAAATATGGTATTGCAGAAGAGTATCATTTTGTTTCAATTAGCAATCTGATTGAGCAGGAAGTTGGAAGGCTTATAATTCCAGAAATATACAAAAAACTTGGTATAAAAGTCACAATTACTCCTATGCCTGGAAAACGCGCACAGCATTCTGCAACCAATGGCAAAAAAGATGGGGAGATTATGAGAATTTGGTCATATGGAGAAGAAAATCCCACGACGATTAGAGTTCCAACCCCATATTACTATTTGGAAACAATGGCTTTTATTAAAAAAGGTAGCGGTATTGTTATTCATAGCAAATCAGATTTATCGAAATACAAACTGGTAAAAGTAAGAGGCGTTAAACACACAAATAATATTTCAAAGGGGATACCAGATGTTCATGAACTTAATACTACTGAACAAATGATGAAATTTTTGGCTGCTGGACGCGCTGATGTTGCTTTAACAAATACCATCGATGGATTGATTGTGTTAAAAAAAATAGGCATCATGAATATCATTCCCATCAAAAAACCTTTGGCTGTTTTAGATCTATATCATTATATTCATGAAGATCATAAAGACCTGGTCCCAAAAGTTGATGCTGTCATAAAAGAAATGAAAGCAAGCGGTGAACTGAGCAGAATTATCAAGGATGCAGAAAACCAGATTATTGGTCAGTAATTAACTGCATCCATGAATAATTGTGAATAATTGGGGTCAGCGTAAAATGAAAAAAAATAATGATTATTGTATGAATTTTTTTTAAGAATCAGTTAAGGGTTTTCCCAAATTTCCTGCGGTTGTTGCTGCGTAACACAGTGGATCATCCCCCCATTTTTATATAGATTCCGAACATCAATGCCGACCACTATTCTTTTGGGATAAAGTGTTTGAATGATTGCATTTGCTGTAGCGTCATTTGGATCATTATAATTTGGAACCAATACCTTTTGATTTGAAATGTAGTAATTGATATAAGAGCCTTTGTATCCCAAATTCTGACCACTCGTTGTGACAACATTTTTTTGGGTTAAAGGAACTTTTAGCAAGGCGTATGGTATGCCATTTTTGTTTTTTGAATGATATAGTTTATCAATGTCAGACTGTTTGACATCGTAATACAACAAATCATTTTGACCCATTGTTACGATGGTATTTTCATCCCCAAACCTTGCAAACCCATCAATATGTTGGTCAGTTATTTCAAGCCCTGCTTGTCCATCAAGCCAAATGAAATTTGTTACGCCCAGATATTTTCTAAATATTTCTTCAGCCTGTATTTGTGTCATTCCCGGGTTTCTATTTTTGTTCAAAATTGAACTTTTACAGGCCATAAGCGTACCATTTCCATCAATTTCGACACTTCCGCCTTCATTAATCATTATAGAATTTAAATCAACAATTGTTTTTCCTTGATCAGAAGCAATTTTTGATGGAATGGCATTGCAGTTGTGATAATTGGCTTTATTCCCCCAACCATTAAAGCCCCAATCCTGGATGACCAATCTTCCATTTTTATTTCTGACATAAATGGGTCCATTATCTCTAATCCAGACATCATCAGTTTTAAATAATTTAAAATCGATGTTTGACATCGGAACGTCTTGCGTCTGTAATAGATCGTTAATTCGATTTTTTTCTGTTTGATTGTAAGCAATCAAATGAACCTTTTCACTGGTCACCAATTCTTTGGTCATCGTAATCCAGGTCATATCCAAACTGTTTCGATAAGCTATTCCATATTGATAATGATGCGGCCATTGAAGCCAGGTGCCTTCATGCGGTTCACTTTCTGCAGGCATTGTATATGATGGAATCTCAACAGATTTTTCATCTGCAACAGTCGCTAACGTATAAATCGCTTCTTGCAGACCGATTTTGTTATCATCTCCAATATCCAATGTTTTTGATTTTTCAGTACGTTCAGCATATGCGATGCTGAAAAACATACATACAATCACTAGAATAAAATATAGTGTTTTCATGTATACACCTTAAGGAGCCTAAAGGGAGTTGGGGTTAAACATTGAACCTTGAATCGTGAATTACAAGAAATTCAACAACTTAATATGATTTTTCTTTATAATTCAAGGTTTGGCAGCATTTTCTACTTGATCCTGAATTATATGAAGTTCAGGATGAGTTACACAATAGAAAATAAAACACCACATAAATCCAGTAATCTGTTTTCAGTCGTTCAGCTGTTTTAACCTGGATTATGTTGATGAAAAGGAATAAGATGAATTTAAACTCATAATATTCATGTTTTCGATACTATTCTTGCAGGGTTTCCAACGACAGTTACATTTGGAGGGACATCTTTTGTGACAACTGCTCCCATTCCAACAACCGCACCCTTGCCCACTCGAAGCGGTTTTTCTTGAAGACCTTGCTTAAAGATGGCTCCAGTACCAATATAAGCAAAATCATCAATAATTATCCTCCCATTACAACACACGCGTGGTGCAAGTGTAACAAAATCGCCAATAAGGCAATCATGTGCTACATATGAATAATAATTGCATTGAAAATGCTTTCCAATTTTTGTATTGGAAGTTATCATTGTGTTTGCGCAAAGGATGACACCTTCTCCGATTTCATTTTCATCATATATTATTGAATTTTTTGAAACGATATCAGTAAACTGAAATCCTTCACTTTGACATTTAATCACGAGTTTTTTTCTGATCCTTGTATTTGCAATTGCAACTGATATCAATCGATCTCGGTTTCTCTCCCTGCAGAGATCTTCAAAGGATATCACCTGAATTCCATTGATGACTTTTCCATGCCACTGAGGATCATCATCAACAAATACAATATCGATTCTCTCGTTTGGCTGAATTGTGTTTTCAGAGTTTTGTCTTAATAATGGAAGTATTTCCCTTGCACATCCTTCACAGCTATATATGGCATATTTCATTTTATTCCTTCTAGTAGCTATGTAGCTATTGATTTTTTAAACCTGTTAAATATTAATATCATCATTTCTGAAAAAAGGAGATGTAATAATGTTACTCTTTGCAAGTTCAAATATTTTATTAAAGAGCGGTTTTGATGAATGTTCACATCTCGGCAATTGCAAGAACAGCGTAGGGCTAAAGCCCAACGCTGAATTGAGAAAGGACGCTAAAGCGCCCTCAGCTTTCATTGGCGCTGAATAGGTAATACAACACCTTTCATCAATATTGAAATC
>Ga0272440_1002237_pt1 | contig 15212 bp, 1 predicted proteins | sample SSMMMBAug17_FD_192440 | JGI IMG/M metagenome (GOLD analysis project Ga0272440, IMG submission 192440) | Marine sediment archaeal communities from Little Sippewissett salt marsh, Falmouth, MA, United States - SSM-MMB-Aug17 | ecosystem: Environmental > Aquatic > Marine > Wetlands > Sediment ... | reverse complement strand
GATATGAAGATGATACTATTTGGTTAACGCAGAAGCTGATTGCAAAGTTATTCGATGTTACTGTACCAACTATAAATGAGCATTTAAAAAACATATATGATCAAGGCGAATTGAAGCGAGAGGCAATTATTAGGAAATTCCTAGCAGTTCAACTTGAGGGGAAACGCGACAAAAATAGATCTCAATGCAGTTTTTTCTACATCACAAAAAGAAAAATGCTTCGATTCCTTGAAAAATCAAAACCAGTGGAAACAACTTTTTAGTAAGGAATAAACTGAATTTACAGAAAGAATGAAAGGCATCATAACATTTAAGGAGAAGGCTCTAATGAGAAAATCAATACTTATATCGACTACAGTTCTTGTAATATTTTTAACTCTCATTGATTTATTCAATGCTTGGGGGATTACAAGAAATATAAACAATGAAGGTATCACTGTTTCGGGATATATCAAAGATGAAAATGCGACCCCTTTACCTAACATTCAAGTTGAAATATGGTCTAACAAACTAAAATATCATAACATAGTAAAAACAACAGATAAAGGCTTATACAATTTTTATAAACTTCCTGAAAATAATTTTTTTCAAGTTAAAGCAAAAACATCTTCTCAAGCAGTTTTTTATTATAATCATTTTCAATCGGTGCGGACGCTTTCACAAGCATCATTGATATCAACTCATGATGGAAATTTAGAAAATATAAATGTTATTATCAATAAAGGAAAAAAAATTATAGGCAAAGTATCTAATTCTGAGGGAGAGCCCTTATCAGGTATATGGGTTGATCTATGGTCAGAATCTCATCAGTGTGGTGGTGGGGCATTTTCATCTAGTAATGGTTTTTATAATATAGAATATTTACCAGAAGCTCAAGATTATGTTTTAACAGCAAAACCTCACTGGGAGATGCCCTACCTTTCAACGAAAATATCCAACATTGCTATTTCATCTCAAGAAATTCATCTTACCTTAAAAGATAAAGAAGGATTTACTCTTTCTGGAAACGTAACCTTAGATGGAGATGATGCTGTAAAAGATATAGTTGTTGAAATACAATCTGTATATAATCCTGATTATTTTGGGTGGGCAAAAACAAATATAAATGGATACTATCAAATTAATTTATTACCATATTGTCAGGATTATGAAATTTTTTTAAAACCCCCAATCAATTCTAATATAGCGTATTATCATCACTATTATCATATCATCCTCGAAAAAGATATTAACCTGAATTTTTATCTCACTGAAGGTTTTGCATTCTCTGGAAAAGTACTTGAAAAAGGAAGTTCAAAACAAATTTCAGAAGCCAAAGTTTATCTGATTTCTGAAAGTGAACGATTTTATGGGGAGTCCATTACCGATATTAATGGTGATTATTTTATTGGCAATGTGCCTATGGCTTCAGATTACCAGTTTAATGTAGAAGCAGATTCCTATCTAAAAACAATTACGTATAACCAATCACCAAAAACTAATGACATTCAAGTACTTGAAAAAGAAGGCTCAATCAATGGAATTGTCTTTTATGAACAAACAGGTAAAGGAATACCAGGTGCTTACATCGAAGTATATTCTGAAACAAATGTTGGAAATGACTATAATGGTGTCGTAATAACAGATGAGAATGGTTATTTTCAAATAAACCAATTAAAACATATTGATAATAGAGGAAATATAATAACTGATTACACTGCAAGATCCGTTGTAACAGGATACCCGACTATGACAAAAACAGGCTTGAAAGTTGGTGAAACTTTACAGTTTAATTTAAACAAAAGTTCAAAAAATGAAATATTAGGAAATATCCAGAATTTTAGTGGATTTAATGTTGTCATTGATGTTTTAGAAGTATCATTGATTGATGATAATAGGTTTTACGATTTTAAAAAAACTGTCATGGTAAATGAAAATGGTTCTTTTTTAATTAATGGGCTTCAGTATGATAGTAAATATATTTTTAGATTTTTAGCGTTCAATCAAGACGGTGATTATATTGTCGAGTATGCAGGGGATAATGATAAAGGTACACTTGAAATGGACGATTCCAAAATATATACTACTGATGCAACAATTCAATTCAGCTTTTCGTACCTAACAAATAATAAAAATGTTAGGACTAAGTATGATAAAAAATTAAAATCAACAAATGGGGTTTATTTGCCTGATACAATTGGTAAGACTTACTTTGTCGATAAATACAGTATGTTATCGAAAAAAACTCAAATTAGTTGTGCCTGGTCTCCTCCTGAAAATATTGAAATATCTGGATATTTTTGCATTCTTAATACTATCCCAGATCACAAGATTAACGCATTTAACTCAGTTTCACTCCCCCTTTTAAAAAGTAGTAAAATTACTTATAATCAATTAAAAGGTGATGATGTTAAATATTTTTTTCATGTTGCTGCAGTTGATACATTTGGAAGAATAGGTCCCACGCTACACATAGAATTTCTAATTGATAACATACCGCCAAGAAACATTCAGATTTATGCACCTGCTTTTACAGATAATCAGACTATAGACCTATTTCTTGGCGCTACAGGAGCAACTGAAATGTATATCAGTAACTATTCCCATTATGACGATGGCCAGTGGGAAAAATATATATATAAAAAACCATGGCAATTAACCGAAGGATTTGGTGAAAAAAACATATACTTAAAATTTAAAGATATGGCGGGTAATGTTGCTAATGTATGCGCTACTACGATTTTTAATCAGTATCCAATAAATTCTCCTCCAAAAATATCTAAAATTAACAACCAATACATTTTTGAAGATTCATCGAAGAATCTCATCCCTTTTTCTTTGTATACCCCTGATAACTCTTCTAAAAATCTGTTGGTACATGCTTATTCAACCAATCCTAATATAATTCAAAATAATAACATACTCATTACTGGAAATGATGAAAATAGAACATTACAATTAACTCCAACAAAAGATATGTTTGGAGTTGCAACGATTATTGTTGTTTGTTTAGATGAGGCATCATCTTCTTCTTCTTCAACAAGTTTTGATATTACGGTAACCAATGTAAATGATCCTCCTATAATTTCTACGATACCCAATCAAGAAACTTATAAAAATACTTCTCTTGGACCAGTCACTTTCTCAGTTTCTGATATAGATAATCCTGCCACAGACCTATCAGTTTCAGCAGTATCTTCTAATTTTGAATTAATTCAATCAGATAATATTATTATACAAGGGATAACTGAAAATCGAAACTTTTATATTCAACCTGAAGCTGGCTCCACAGGTCACTCTACCATTACCCTGACTGTTAAAGACAAAGAACTGGCCTATACATTCACAACTTTTACATTTTCAGTAACAGATACCTTAAAAATTATTGATCATTTTCCAGGTGGAGATCAAACTGATCCAGTTAATGAGGTTTGTATTTCATTCAATAAACCAATTGCACAAAACTCCTTTGATAAAAATGATGTTATGATTCAAACACCAACTGGAACGATTTCATTAACAAAACAACCTGTTTATGTGAGTGATACCAGATATTGTTTACAGTTTTATGAACAAAAAAATCCAGGCTCATATTGCATTTTTATTGGACCTGATATCCATGATCTATCTGAAATGCCAATGGATCAGGATGAAGATGGTATTTCAGGTGAACCTGCTGAAGATCAGTATCAAGCAAATTTTAAAATCGTTGATCACATTGGACCAAGAATTTTATCGCATTATCCCTTTGATAACTTGCTTCCTCCAGTTGACTACCTGGAAGTGTCTTTTAATGAAAGTATTGCATCAGACTCTTTTACCCTTGATGATATTTCACTATCTGGTCCAAATGGTCAAATTACTCTTATATCGCTAACATCATTGAGTAACAAACGATTTAATATGACATTTCCATCACAGACAAAGGATGGTCAATATATTCTATCAATAGGTCCAATCATAAGAGATTTAGCTGGAAATACAATGGATCAGGACCAGGATGGGTATAATGGAGAAGCATTTGATGATAAATACCATGCGCATTTTATGATTGATGTCAATGGTCCCAAAATCACACAACACAATATTTCGGATCAGCAACATTCGGCTGTTCAATTTATTGATATTGTCTTTAATGAATTAATACGTGTACCTGAGTTTAATAATGAACACATTATAATTACCAACCCTGATAGTATATCCTACACAGCACTGACAATCAGCCAGATTGATCCAAAAAGCGTACGTATTGAAATACCTGTTCAACAAAAAGGCGGAACATATCAGGTGACCATTTTTCCTTTTATTACTGACATAGCTGGTAATCTTGTGGATCAGGATGGGGATCATCTTTTGGGTGAAAAAATAGATGATCAATACACATTTGAGTTTTTTCAAGAACTTCCAGATTTAATTGTTACTGATATTTCTCATCCTACAGAAATCATTTCAGGTAAAGAAATTGAAATAAAGTGGTGTATTACCAATAAAGGTTTAGGTCCAGTAACTGATCACTGGAAAGATGCTATTTTTATATCAAGTGGTGATGTTGTTCATAAAGATTCATTGTTAGGGAAATTTAGTTTTGATTTGACTGTTGAACCCGGACAATCCTATACCCGAATGATGAAGGTTACCATTCCTGATCATCTATCTGGTTTACACTGGATTATCGTTGAAACTGATAGTGATAAAAATATTGATGAAAATGATAATAGCAATAATGTCAAGCTAAGAACACCTCCTTTATGGGTCACCCGAAGACCCTATCCTGATCTACAAGTAAAAAATTTAATTCAGGCAGACACATTGCTGTCAGGTAAAGAAACCACCCTGTCATGGCAAGTATCCAACATGGGCACAGGGGCTACGAGTGTTGGATACTGGCATGATGAAGTTATATTATCAAGCGACCCGGTATATAGCAAATCAGATTTATCTTTAAAGACTATCAGAAATCCTGATTTTTTAGCTTCTGGCGAATATTATCTACAAACCCTTGATGTATCTATCCCCATGGAATTAACACCTGGAACATATTACTTTATTATAAAAACAGATACCAGGGATACAGTAGAAGAGTTTGATCTGGAAACAAATAATCAAATGGTTTCAATTAAGCCTGTTGAATTAAAGGCACCAACACCACCTTACCTTCAGGTTGATTATTTTTTAGGACCAGATGAAATATTTACAGGAGATACTTTTGAGGTCACATGGAAGATGACAAATACAGGTGAGGCAGATGGCATATACATTGGTCATAATACTTTTTTTCTGTCTGAGGACAGTAAATTCAATGGAGGCTTTATTGATATTGAATTAACACATAAAAAAGTTTTTAATCGCAGAGATAATGTTTTTCCTTCGAACCAATCAATATCTGGAAAAACAACTTTAACAATTCCCCGCGAAACACCTTACCAGGGCTTATGCTATTTATTACTGGTTCCAAATAGTTGGTTTCAGCAAAAATCAGATATGCTGGCATCCAATGTATATGATACTGATGTTGGCATTATTCCATTTCAACTGACTATTCCAGACTTATCTGATTTAATTATCTCATCCATTGATATTCCCCAAGCTGCAGTACCTGGTCAGGAATTTGACATTACCTGGTCAATCACAAATCAAGGACTAGGGGAATCTCGTGGTACACGTTGGGTTGATGAAATTTTTCTGTCAAAAGACCAGGCAGTCAATGAGAATGACATATTGGTGGGGCGTTATAAAAATCCTGATTTTCTTCGTTCATTTGTGGAATCATTTGTAGGGGCAAATTATGTTAGAGAATCCATTGCACCAGGAGAAACAGTTGAATTAGAAACAAGCTGTAGTATTCCCGAAGAAGTAACCTCAGGTGATTATTATATTATCATCAACAGTGACACCACCAATACGATCTATGAAAGCAATGAATCAAACAATATTACCATTACCAATGATACCGTGCATGTAGAATTTTTTGAAAATGATTTATTTATTGACTCTGTAATAATTCCTGAAAACATGAATACTGGAACAAAGTACGCTATTGAGTGGACAATTCGCAATCAAGGTAATGACCCTTTATTTGTAACTAATTGGAAAGATAGTATTTACCTGTCAGAAGATCCTTTCTTCAGTCCAAAAGATGATCAGCTATTGTCTGAATATTATCATGATGAAGAATCAGAAACATCAAATGCATATACAGCATCAACGAATATATCAATACCTGTGGGCATGGATGGTAATGCCTATATTTTAATTGAAATAGATTCCAATAAAGATATTTTTGAATATCATGGTGAAAATAATAATATGTATACCTCAACAATACGCATTGATGACTTATATGCAGATATCGAAGTTGTTGAATTAGTTGCACCATCAAATGTCGTTGTGAGCCAGGCATTTCAACTCACCTGGGTTGTTGCAAATTCTGGGAACAAACGTACTGATAGTTCTTTTTATGAATATCTTTATCTGTCTGAAGATGACACCCTGAGTACAGATGATGATCTTATACTTTTTGATAGACGCGTCCGAACATCAATGGCGCCATCAAAGCAATATAAGCATTCAACGAGTATGGTTATTTCTGAACTTAACGATCATAAAGAAGGAGTGTATTATTTATTTCTGAATGTCGGAAGTCAAAATATTTACGAAAAAAATAAAAAAGAAAACAATATTGGTGAAGCCACCCCTATCAACATTTCAGAAAAAATTGCTGATCTTGCAATTACTTATGCAGAATCTGAATTAAAAGGAATTTCTGGAAGATTTGTGTCAGTGAACTGGCATGTTAAAAATAATGGTCAGACATCAACATCGCAATTGTGGCAAGATGCTGTGTATTTATCAGAAGATATGCTTTTTGATCCAAATGAAGATCGTTTGATGAAATTGGTCCATCAATCATCACCCCTTCAACCAAATGAAATGTATACGCATTCTGACATTCCTGTGTCTGTCTTGCTGCCAGATAGAACATCAGGTAGTTTTTATATCATCATTATTTCTGATGTTGATAATGCCATCTATGAGAGTACTTTTGAGGACAATAATATATATTGTATCAAGCAGCCTGTAACCATTGAATATCAGCCAGCAGATTTGCAGGTTAAACTCCTTGATTTACCGGGAGAATCCATTGCTGGAAGCCAGATTCCAATTACATGGGAAGTAATCAATAGCGGAGAAAGACAAACTGATGAACGAAATTGGTATGATACAATATATTTCTCCGATGATCATACATTGGAACCATCCACAGATATAGAACTGGATTTGTTTTTACATCAAGGTCAACTTGAAAATGGTAGCTCGTATTCACAAACAGCATATATCCATTTAAGACAGGATTTTTCTGGAACGTATTATGTTTATGTAAAGACTGATTCATTACACAACGTCTATGAATTTGATAAAGAAAACAACAATATTTCATCAGCAAAAAAAATTAGTATTAAAGGGATACGTACAGATTTATCAATACCTGATGTTAAGATATCTGATAATTTAATTGCAGGAGAATCTTTCTCAGTTACGTGGTTGGTTACAAATACAGGAGAAGATTCTACATCAGGCAATCAATGGGAAGATTCTATTTATTTATCATTTGATGAAGAATTAGATGAAACAGATATGATTTTAGATCATTACAGACATCAAACAATTCTGGCAGCCAACAATTCACAGTCCCAAACGTTACAGTGTCAAATTCCTGATAATATTACAGGCGATTGGTTCCTTATTGTTAAAACCGATTCAAGTCAGTACAATGATGTTTTTGAATATAATGCAGAAAACAATAATACACATTCACTTTTCATAACAATCGTTCCACCACCAGTTCCTGATTTACAAGTAATTGATATTGCAATTCCTGAGTCAGCCTGGTCAGGCCAACAAATGTTAGTTTCATGGAAAGATATCAATAAGGGTAATGCAACAGCATTGCCTAAAAGTGGATTTTGGTCGGACAGTGTCTATTTATCAAGAGATCCTTATTTAGATCAATCCAAAGATTATCATCTGGGATTTATCAAACACAATGGTATATTGGAGCCTGATGGAATTACCCTGGACAGATCACTACCACTTACCTTGCCAAGAGGGGCTTCAGGAGATTATTTTATTATCATTTACATTGATTCTTCACAACCTGACCATGTGTTTGAGCGAGAATTTGAAAACAATGCCTTTGTTTCTGAAAACAGCATGTATATCAAACTAACCCCACCAGCAGATCTTCAGGTTTCTGAAATCGTTTTGCCGAAAAATGGCCTTGAATCCAGTCTTGTGGATTGGAAATTTTCTATTATCAATATGGGGGAACTTTCTGCCCAAGGTTCGTGGTATGATACACTCTATCTTTCCAAAGACCAGCATTGGGATGTTTATGATCATCGTATTTTAAGAGTTTTTCATGAAGGTGAAATTATAAAAGGGGATCGCTACACCGTATCAGTAAATCAAAAAGTACCCGCTTTACTTCCTGATAACTATCATGTCATTGTTCGAACCGATATTTTGGATCAGGTTCGAGAAACCAATGAGTTAAATAATACAGAATTTTCCGATGATACAATGCAAATAGTAATAAAAGAACTAACAGAAGATGCCCCCATTTATGGTGATGTTTATGATAAGAAGAATATAATTTTTAAAGTGGCTACTTCAAAAGACATTGATTTATTACTTAAGTTTGAAGGAACCCCCATGAAATGCGCAGAAATATTTGCTGCCAATAATCGAATACCCACAAGAAGTGATTACGATATTCACTTACTACCAGAAAATGTATCATATCAAAATTTTAGATTGAATAGCGGGAATTTGTCTGATTACTTTTTCTATATTTATGGCAGTCTTTGTCATTCAGAACCACAATCCATTCAAGTACAATTATCTTCAGTAGATAGCTTAAGCATTTACGAATTAAGTGTATCACAAGCAAATAATACTGGGCAGGCAACCATAAAAATTATCGGAGCACGCTTTTTAGAAGGAATGACAGCCAGAATTGAAGATAACACAAATAAGATTTTGTCCCATGGAATAATCTTGATGAAAAAAAATGATTATATATGGGTAAAGTTTGATTTTCAGGATATAGATCCAGGAACTTATCGATTAATATTAGAAAATCCAGATGGCGACACAGAAGGTATTCCTTTTGATATTATCAGTGATCAACCTGGAAAAATATATTCAACACTGGATTTACCATCACCTGTGAGACCTGGACGACCATTTGTATTTACATTGAATTATACAAACGTTGGATTTTCAGATGTGGCGTCACCTTTAATGGAAATTTCTGCAGAAAAAGGCACGTTTCTCAGATTATATACACATGATGATTTCAGTGAAAGTCCATTAAATATTCTGGCCATTTCCGATGAACCAGAAATAAATATTATTCCACCAGGGCAAAGCTATTCAATTAATATGGAATTTAAAACAACATCAGTTGGAAATATTCCATTTTTAACAAGAATTGTAAATGACTCGGATAAAGCCATTGATTGGGATGAAATGGAACAAACATTAAGACCCATTCATTTGAATAATGACCAATGGAACACGATATGGAATAATTTAAAAACACAATGTGGGGCAACATGGAATGAATATTTACAAGTTTTAAGAAATAATGCTCTATTACTTAATGAACGTGGCAATAAGACCTATGATATTAAAAGGCTATTTGAAATTGAAATGGATACGGCTTCTGGTTCATATAAAGGTGCCATTGCAGGTTATCTTTATGACAGAGATAACAATAAACCCATACAACAAGTTAAGGTTTATGCATACCAGCAATATGGAAATGGTTTTTCTATGGCCACATCAAATCACAATGGATTTTTTGTGTTATCAAATTTACCATCAGGAAAATATATCATTGAAGCTGAAGAATACATTATCGATAATTTCGTTGAACTGGAAGTGAATGAACCAGATACAACAGAAACTATTTTGTATGTTTCCCCTGCTGGAACAATAACAGGTTTTGTTGCATCAGGTGATCATGCCCTAAATAATATTCTTATCGCAATCCAAAGTCAGACCTCTGATTTTAATGAATTTTCAATAACAGATCAAAATGGTAAGTATTTTATATCAGGATTACCAGAAGATTCATACATAATAACTGCCATTTCAGATATGCATATAAATGAAAGTAAATCAGATATTTTTGTAAATCAGGGAACGTTAGTAGAAAACATTAACTTTTATTTAGATAAAGGTGGGACCATTATTGGTCAGGTAATAGATGTTTTTTCAAATTCACCTGTTCCTCATGCAAAAGTATGTATTCGAGGTGAAACAAAATTCTTTAACCATACAATGGCTGATGAAAATGGTTTTTATAGCCTTACTGGTATTATTCCAGGTGATTGGAAAATATATGCAAAGCATAATACTTATGTTCAGTCAGAAACAAAAGATATCGAAATTGAACAAAATGGTTTGCTTCAATTCGATATTCACTTAAAGCCAGGGGCAATCATTATTGGCAAATTATATGATGAAAAAGGCCAACCAGTAAAAAATGAAATTGTATCTGCTATTGGATCAGAAAACTTTGCTGCTTCCAGCATGACAAATAATATGGGGCAATTTGAACTAACTGGGCTTTCTCCAGATAGCTATTCTATTCATGTTGATATTGATGGATATGTTCCATTAAAAAAACAAGTGAATAAACTCTGGTATGGTGAAGAAAGTAACTATGTTGAGATACATTTAGAAAAAGGGATTACAGCAAGTGGACTTGTTACCGATGAATCAGGAAAGCCTGTTGCCAATGCATATATTTATTTGGAGCATATTGACAGTGGTTTGAGCTATGCATTGGTAGGTGATGAAAATGGGGTGTATACAGGGAGTCAATTCATACAAGGGCAATATTTTTTTACAGTTACATGCAAACATTATATATCAACAATTCAGTTAATTCAGATAAATACAGATGAGACAGATACTATCAAAATACAACTCTCTCCTGGAGCAACTATTAAAGGTACAGTATTTTTGAATGACGAAACAACTCCAATTTCAAACACTATAATCACAATAACCAAAACGAATGGTTCACAATCAATTGCTTTTTCCAATGAAAATGGTTGTTACTCTTTTTCAGGCCTTTCTCCTAACACTTATACCATTAATGTTATGGATAACATTAATTCTTTTCCAAGTAAATTTATTGAAATTAATGATAATTCCATCTATACACTAAATATTATTTCTTCTCCTAAAAGCTTAAGCTTTCCATCATCCAAAAAAACAAACATAGATGTAAATGATTCTGATACAACATCAGCAATAATCTCTTTTTGTAAACTTAATAAAGAGAAAATGATCGACTCAAGAATTCAAAATAATATTCTAAGAGAAGGAGGGCTTGTTACCCTTGCAGGTACAGTAAAAAGTGAAGATGGTGAATTTGTTACCAATGGGGATATTTTTATTTATCATTCATCTAACCAATATCCAATTCAAAGTACTACAACTAACAATGCTGGATTTTTTATTTTTTCTGACATTGTTCCAGGAGAATATTTACTAGTAATTGGCAAAAAAAGTTATGGTGAGTTAACCAAAAAGATAAATATTGTACAAAACATGAACATAAACCTTACACTAAAAGAAGGATCATGGGTAAATGATATAAATATGGGGTATCTTATTAAAGGTCATTTCTCAAAATTTGGATTACCTGTTACAAATGCAATTATTTATATTGATGGTATAAAAAATAATAGTATTGAAATCAATAATACTTCTGGGAAAATTGAAATATATTTAAAACCAGGTAATTATGATCTATATGTTTTGGGACCAGATTTCTTTTTTGTATATAAATTAAATGTCAATGATCACAATGTAGATATTGGTGAAATTGAGATTACACACTATTATAATGATATAAATGATAGTTTGAAAGATATAAAAACACATTGTTCTTTAGTATTGAACACTTTGAATTATTTTAACAGTTTTGATTCATGGTATATGAAACTTGATAATGATTTAAAACCTAAACCTTTACCTGAAAAGTGGGAGTCTGTATTTCCATCTTCTCTACCATCAGAAGAATGTACGAATTCAGCTATTGATATATCAGACATATATCTTTTGTGGGATGAAATCAATGATATTAATAACAGTCTAATATTATTAGAAAAAGAATTAAATTATTATGGCCAGGACGTAAAAGGTGCATATAGTAATGCATTCGATAACCTAAGGTGGAATGTCAAAAATAAAGTGTATAATATTATTGAAGGTTCATTACTTTCTTTTGGGTTGTTAGCAATTTCTTCAGAAATTGGTTTAGGAATGACTGCTTCTTTTATTTTTCAATCAATTCCTGATATTTTAGATATTATTGTCATAGTAATCAAAAAACCAGAAGTTTTAAAACAACCTATCGGGAAAGAATATACGTCTAAAGTGAGTAGCTTTTTAGGAAAAGTCGAAATATTTAAAGAAAGAATTAATAATGAAAAAGTCCTTAAAGGGTCTAAATTATTGAGTAATTTTTTAAAATACTTAATACATTTAATAGATATTAGTGAAATATTTTTAATTTATGCTAATGATATCAATGAAGTTAACGATTACCTTTCAAAATATAAAATAGACTATAATAAATTTACTTTATTATATTCTGACGAAAATGATAGGCAAAAATCATATCTTATTTTAATCGATGACTATAACAGACTTCTTTCTGAATGTTATAAGAAAAATAATCAACCCAGGCCTATCCCTATTCCACCTCCTACAGATCCTCCTGAACGGATTGAAATACCCAGCCTTGGCAGTTACGACCCAAATGATAAATTAATATCAGTGGGATATGGAACCTTTAATCATATTCATGAAAATCAATATATCGAATATACAATCCGGTTTGAAAATATGAAAGATGCAACCGCATCAGCTCAGTTGATTACAATAACAGATCCATTAAGTCTGTATTTAGACTGGGAAACATTTTCTTTATTAGAAATGCAATTTGGCTCGCACACCATATCTATACCTGAAAATCGTCAATATTATTCAACCCAGGTTGATCTAAGAAATGAGGGGAACCCTCTTCTTGTTGATATTGTCGCAGATTTTAATGCAAAAACAGGATTTGCACAATGGACGTTTTCTGCTATTGATCCTGAAACAGGTGAGTTTACTCAAGACATGTTAGCGGGTTTTCTTCCGCCAAACATTCATAAGGGTGAAGGTGAAGGATATGTCAAATTTAAAATCAAACCCAGAGGATCTCTGCCAACTGGCACAAAGATAGAAAATGTTGCAGATATCATTTTTGATTGGAATCAACCCATTGATACCCCTCTGGTTTTTAATACCATTGATAATCATTCACCTGAAAGTTCAATACAACAACTACCAGAATACTCTGATATATATTTTGAGGTTGAATGGCATGGACAAGATGATATAAATGATTCTGGAATATCCCATTTTAATATCTATGTATCGACCAATAACAATGAATATGATTTATGGCTAAATAATGTATCAACAACAAAAGCTCTTTTTAAAGGTGTTGCTGGAAATAAATACTCTTTTTATAGCCAATCTATTGATCATGTAGGGAATATTGAAAATAATGCAGAAAATGATGCTATTTCAACAACAGTGTTGAACTTATCATCAACAAATCCAACCCCTTTTAATGGGGAAACCAATGTCTCAATACGAACAGAATTACAATGGATAGGGAGTGAAAATGCCAAAACATATGAACTATTTTTCTGGAAAGCAGCATCTGAAAAAGGTATAACTCCAGTTGTCAATCAGCCAATTTGCACATATGCACCATCGAAAACACTTGACTATAGCAGTGTATACTTCTGGCAGGTTGCCACTACCAGTCAATATGGCAAATATTTTAGTCCTGAATGGTCTTTTCAAACTGAGCCTTTTATCAATTCATATCCAATACAAGCTGCGAACCCAATACCATTGGACCAGGAAAAGAATATTTCAATATCGTTAAACTTGCAATGGGAAGGTGGTGATCCGGATGAATCCGATCAATTAACCTATGAAGTCTTTTTAGATAGAAATTCTCCGCCAGATCGGTTAATATCCAGTGTGTTTAATAATACACAATTAGCAATTACAGACCTTGAGTATGATGCTAAATATTTTTGGCAAGTTATTGCTAAAGACAATTATGGTTTTAAAACAACAGGACCTGTATGGCAGTTTTCAACATTTGCATATTATGATGATTCTGACGCGGATGGAATGATTAATGGGTGGGAAGTGACTTATAACTTAAATCCTTTTAATAATGATGCGTTAAATGATTCTGACAATGATGGGTTCAGTAATTATCAGGAATACAAATATGGTACTGATCCAAAGGACAATCGTTCAAAACCCATGAATCCCTTTGCAGATTCCAAGATTTCCCTTGGCGAAATTATTTATATTTTGCAGAAAATATCAAATAATCTATAATACCAAGCATGCAAGTATTGCCCACGCAAATGCATTGCCTGTTCATATGCAAAATGGATGGCTTTTGATTGATGAGGGTGACGCGTTACTTGAAACAGTAACATTTTCTGAAATGTAATGAAACTGAAACTGGGTCCTGAAACTGCTGAAACTGTGCTGAAACTGTGAAACTGGGTCGCTGTGAAACTGGGTTGGTGTGAAACTGGGTCGGACCAAGCTAATTTCTTAAAATTCCAATAAATTCGCTTCAGAAACTGGTGTTTTTTGGCCTTATAAAGCTCTTTTTGGCATCAAAAAGAGCTTACTTAAATAGGGTCGGCTTTCTTAAATAGGGATTTTTAAATAGGGTCGGACCAAGTAAATTCTTTTAAGCGTCTGTTTTTATGTGAATAAATTTGTTGGATTAGCTAAAAATGGCTCTTAGATGCCCCATTTTGATAGCGAAATGGACGTTTTAAGAGGAAATTTTGACCAATATTAACGTTAGGGTGGGAAATTGAGAAAACTGGAGACTGATAAATGTGCTGCATAATTGAAATTGGGGACAAATATTGAGTAGGTAACCAGCCTTCGAGCGTATTCCGATATCGCTTCACTGCTCAACTGATTGTTCATTTGCTATAAAATTTCATTGAGTTTGTTACCTTCGGTTGATCTAAGCGCATTAATCACAATTTTACATAACCAGCCGGTTCAGCGGATTCGCTGACGCTCACCGCTGACCTTGTTGTTAT
>Ga0272440_1002236_pt1 | contig 15215 bp, 2 predicted proteins | sample SSMMMBAug17_FD_192440 | JGI IMG/M metagenome (GOLD analysis project Ga0272440, IMG submission 192440) | Marine sediment archaeal communities from Little Sippewissett salt marsh, Falmouth, MA, United States - SSM-MMB-Aug17 | ecosystem: Environmental > Aquatic > Marine > Wetlands > Sediment ... | reverse complement strand
ATGAGGCTCTTTTAAGTTTTCAAAGAACAAAACAAGAGATTTTGAATCTTTTTGGATTTTATACAGGAAAAGCTGAAAAAGCAATGGTTTAACTACCCCAAATTCATTACCTTAAAAACTGTATATACATTGTTTTTTAGATATCGGTTCGTTTTTGGTTTTAGTCCGGAGGGCGAAAACAAGTTTCGCCTACATTGGTTTCGGACATTGGTTGGGTTTCGGTTTTTGCTTGAGGCAACCTTTTCCCCTAACTTTTACATACGCCCACTGATGATGTGTTGCGTTTATTCAAGTACCTTCCAGGAAATGCGATCAAACCCCAAAGCAACAACAGCAAAAGATTTTAATCGTAATTCTGAATATTTTTGTTTTAATGATGTTGCATATTGATTGGCCTGACTTTTCGCCGCACCCATACTTTCTATAATACATGGCAATTGATCAAGATCTTTTTGATCCATATTGCGGGCTTTTTCTCCTGTCAGTTTGGCCTCACTTAAGGAGACGTATTTGAATTCTATCAAAATATCAAAGATTTCAAATCTGCGTTTGTCGGGTCGGATAATCATGGTTAAGTCGGTATACCGGCGATCTATTTCTGTTTCATAATCCATAACGTAAAGATTATCATTATACAGAAGGGTGAGGAATGCTGTTTTAACTGTAAGCTCATTGGCCCAGGCATAATCCCGATTGCTGAGTATATAGGTTCGATCACAATAAAAATAGTTTTGGGTGACTATTTCTTTAAAATCACTGATGCCATAAGGGAATTTCATTGTTTGCCTCCTGATGGGGTGAAACACAAAAAAGTTGCTTCAAATGTTCGTTTATATCCCATAGCGGCAAAACATTCAACTTTTTTGTGTATTAGATTCTGATGTCATTGTTTATATTTGTTTTACAGTATTGCATAATGCATAAAATAGATCGCTTCTTCAAGCTTAGCTTTTCTTTGGGAAATATAAAATCGTTGATAAAAGGAGCGTTCTCGTACAAATAATTTTTTTTTAATGCATGTAAAAAATAGTTGGTGTAAGTTGTATACTTATATATATTAATTGTAATTTTTAATGAACATAGGCGGAATGCTGTCATTTGTCAGATAAATTTTATTAATCAAATCAAGGAAAGGGAAATAAAATGAGAACAACACAATGTTTAATGTCCATTATCATCACAATCGGCACAGCATTTTCAGTATTTGCAGAACTTAAAGTTGATGCTATTTATCCGGATTCAGGAGTTATTGGGCAGGATTTAGAGGTTCGGTTGGAAGGTAGTGGATTTGATGAAGATACGCGGGTGTTTTTGATACCCGAGGAAAGCAATAAAGATATGGGGATTGTAAAGACTCCTGGTTTCGCCTGTGATGTCGTTGTGGTTGATAATATTGCTTATGTGGCAGATGGTCGAAAAGGTTTACAAATAATTGATGTTAGCAATCCTTTTCATCCAAAAATTATTAGCTCATACAAGATTGAATATGCGGATTGTGTTTCTGTTGAAAATAATAAGGCATATCTTGTTTGGAATATTTATAATAGGCTTTCCATCATTGATGTCAGCAACCCCTATAAGCCAGAAATAATTAATGAGTATGATTATGATTCTTTTAGCCAGTATGATTATATAGTTAATATAATAAATAGTTTAAACTATTTAAGTAGCCCCATACGAATCACAAGCCTCCTGACAATTATTGGATCAGTAATCTATAAATCTGGCTTTGACGCTTTTAGAATAATGGAGATTGATAGCTATGGAAATATATATAGTTCAGGCTCTGTATATTTACCAGGGTCTTCATATTATGCTTGTGAAGCGAAAATAATTGGTAATACAGCATATGTTGCGAGTATAAACGAAGGTTTGCAAATAATTGATATCAGTACCCCTAAAAGTATAAAGATTGTCGGATCGTTTGATACGCCAGGATCTGCAAAAGGCGTTTCATTGGACGATAACATAGCATACATCGCAGATTATAAAGATGGCTTACAAATAATAGATGTTAGTACTTCAACTAATCCACAACTTATTGGAAAAATCGATATTCCCGATAAGGTTTATTCAGTAGATACTTCAAATGGTTTAGTTTATTTAACAAATACAAAATGTTTATTGGTTGGTTATCCCTGTTACAAAAGAATTCATAATATCAGTTTTACTGACACAAGTCTGTCATTTAAAATTCCAGCGCAAAAAATAGCAGATCACTATCAACTTAAAGTTATGAATTCAATAAATGATTATAAAATACCCATTTCTTTTCATGGTTCTATGAATATTTCCGATATCCCTGACCAGACAATAGTATTAATGTACAAAAATTCTGTCTCTGTACCAGTTACGTTTACTACACTAAATTCAGAATTATCCATTAGTGATTATACAATTACTATAAATTCTTCTGATAAAGAATTCATTTCGGAAGATAATATTCTACTTTCTGATCTTTATAATTCAATAGAAATAAAACCATTACCGCAAAGAGTTGGCTCAACTAAAATAACAATAAATGCAATTAAACAAAACGAAACTATCAGAGAACGTTTTATTTTAAGTACTGTATTTCCCCAAATAAAAATAGAGAATGTGGTTCCTGTAAATAGCGTATCAGGAGATATAACAGGTGTAACTATTTGTGGTCATAGCTTTGATGAGAATACCCGAGCTGAATTGTTTCAGAGTGTTTGGTATAATAGTTTTGATATTATAAATGACATTCAATATTTAAACTGTAACAAAATCATACTTATGTTTAAATCGCCTTTTGATTTAAATCCAGGTGTTTATCAATTAGAAATATCTAATCCCACCTATCATGAAATTATACAACTTTTCATTACAAGTAATTACATTATCCCCGATACTCCAGATCAGATGATAATCTCTGAAATATCTGATCAGACCATATCGCTTAATTCTACCTCGGTTTTAATTCCCTTCACTATAAATGAAACAAGTTTAGAATATCCCATTGACAGTCTAAAAATTTTTGTTCATTCACTTAATGATAAAATTATTTCAAAAGAAAATATTGAGTTAATCAAAAAACAAAATAATGAACAGCAATTTATTAAAATAACTGGAGGTCATCCAGGAACAACACAAATAATAATTTCTTTAACCTCTTATGACATGACTGTATCAGAAAGTTTCTCGCTAACCCTTTTTTATCCGAAGATTGTTTTGGATTCTGTAACCCCAGACAAGTGTTATCCAGGGAATGATTGCGAAATAATAGTTGAAGGAAGTGGTTTTGGCAAAAGTGCGCAGGCAATGCTAATATCAGAAGGACCTGTTTCCTATCTTGCCATACCAGGGGGAAATAGAAGTATAGATGTTTCTGGGGATAAAGTCTATGTAGTAAATCGTTCATTTGGGTTGATTGTAATTGATGTTAATGACCTTTTCAGCCCTGAAATAATTGGGTCTATGAATTTAGAGATGGAGAGTCCGGCTGACATTAAAGTCATTAATGATATAGCATATATAACAGATCATGAAAAAGGATTACAAATAATAGATATTAAAAGTGAAACTGAACAAGAAATAATTGGCGCCTATACAATGACTAATGCTGTTTCACTTGCTTTTGTTTCTAATGATACTGTTTATATTTCAGATACTGATAATATGTTGTATTTAGTAGATGTTTCAAATCCACACAGCCCCCAATTTTTAGGGCGGTCAAAAATTATTGAAATTAGTGATTTTAAAAGAAAAGTAAACATATTAGACTTTTCAGTTTCTGATAATATTGCATTTGTTTGTCTGGGTTCTTATGGGTTAGCATTAATTAATATATCAGATTTTTTCAAGCCTGAATTTATTGCTACATTAGATGGTGAATTATCATATTTGTTTATGAATTATTTATCTGATCCATTTTCATTTCCATATGTTTCAGGAATTTCAATAATTGATAAAGTTGCATATGTAATGAATAGCCATCGTTTATTAATAATTGATATTAGCAACCCACACAATCTTATAGTAAATAATATTATCGAATATATAACTAGATCTGGCCATACACTTGCTGTTTTAGGCAATTTTGCTTACTTTTCAAGTAATGAATATGGTTTTTCAATTAGACAGCTCTTTGATAAAATCCCAATTTCGGCTTTTACAGAAAATAGTATGACATTAAAAATTGCAACGCATAATAAAATATCTGGTAATTACAAATTGCACGTGTCAAACCCTCAATACAAAGATACAATAGACATTGAATATGAACAAAATATTATAGGTATAATACCAGATCACATAGTTACCGGAAACTCTGATGTTATTGAAATACCATTCAAAATCAATGAAGAAAATCCGGTGATAACCTCACAAGAATATACTTTAAATGTTTATTCGTCTAATCAAACTCTCGTCTCAAATGATAATATTCATTTGAATTTATCAGGTGAAGAAAAGAAAATTGTAATAAAACCATCTAAGAATCAGTATGGCAAAACTGGGATAAGGTTGGTTATTTTATATGGAGACTTTTATTATGCTGAACAATTTAATTTAACTGTTGAATTCCCTACTATTTATTTAGAATCCGAACCTGCAAAAAGTCTTTTAGGCAATAATTTAAAACTAATTCTTAATGGGAATGGATTTGATAAAAAAACAAACGTTTGTTTATTACCTGAGACAACGATAGAACCTGTTCATTTTTGTAAAGAAGCTTATGGAATTGAAGGTGGCTATGATTCTATATACATAAAAGGAATTGATGATGAACTAAACCTTATTAAAATCAGTAAATTTTTTAATTTAAAAAGTAGAAAAAGCTTGAATACGTTTGAAAGTAGCAGTGTTAATAGACTTGATCGTAGAAAAGGGATGGCAATAATTGATAAAACAGCATATATAGCTGCTGGATCGAAAGGTTTATGTTTATTTGATTTAAACAATACATCAAAATTCAAAAAAATTACTTCTATTTATACAAATGGTGATGCAATTGATGTTTACATAGATGATAATAAAGCATATGTTGCGTGCTCAAAAGGATTGCAAATAATTGATATAAGTGATCTTTATAACCCTTCTGATATGGGCTTTATTGAAACAAATGGCCATGCCACTGGAGTAATAGTACAGGATGATATAGCGTATATCAATGATGCAAAAGGATTACGATTAGTTGGTATCAGTAATTGTTACAATCCAGAAATTATCAGCACAGTTAAATTGTTAAGCAATTCATATTTTAACTCAGTTAACTTGTCTAAAAATAGAGCCTTTGCATTTACTTGTAATGGTCTGGTTGCTATTGATCTTAGCAATCCTTTTAATCCAGTATGGTACAATTCTTTGTTTATTGATTTTTTTTATCCTTCTGTCTCAAAAATAATAGATCACGCAGCATATTGTTGTTTTAATAATGGAAATTTACTTAAGATTGATATAAGTGATCCTCTTAATCCATATATTTTATGGTGTATTCCTGGCTTATATATGGATGGCTATACTTCAAATGATATTTATGACCTTTTGATTGTCGATGATTTAGCCTTTTTAGCTCTTGGGCCTGAAGGAACCGATGTCGTTCCAATACCATATGAAATACAAGATATCCAATATACCGATACAGATATTACCCTGACAATCCCATCACCCCGATTCCCAGGCGACTACATTCTAAAAGTATATAACCCCCAATATTCAGATATGATAAAAATAACTTATACCCCACCATTCACAATCAAAGAAATCCCCGACCAAACCATATTCCCGGCAATCAAACACATTACAATTCCCCTTTGTATTGCACCAAATCTTCCGGAAAATGAGACAAGAAACTACACAGTCACAGCCTTTTCAGAAAATCAACTGATGATCCCTGATCATCATATCAACATAAAAGGCACAGGAATCAATCGAAATATTTCAATTACCCCAGAAAAACATCGATATGGAGCAACCAAAATTCATATCATTGTCAATGATGGCAATACTTCAATGATAGAATATTTCAATCTCACAGTTAAATATCCACAAATCAGTTATCAATGGGATGATGTTCTTTCTTCAAACATGGTTCATTCTGACACTCAGGCAACTGATGCCAATGGCTTTCGCTATGAATCAGATACTGCTGAAAATTGTATAAAAAAATACTCAAACAACGAATTGGTGGCGCAATGGGGTCAATTGGGCAATGACAATGCTTCTTTTAATCAACCAAAGGGGATTGCTGTTGATGCATCTGGTCTGGTCTATGTGGCTGATAGTGGCAATCATCGTGTTCAGGTATTTACACCTTATGGAGAATTTTTAACATCTATTGGCGTTTATGGTTCTGGTCAATTATCTGCCCCTGAATATCTATCCATTGAGAATAATAGGGTATATGTCTCTGACTCCCAAAATGACAGCATTCAGGTCTTTAAAAAAGTAGACTATACAGAAGGTATCACAAAAGCCATTATTGTTGCTGGCGGAGGGCCTTATGATGGGAACACCATCTGGGAAGCAACAAAATCCTGTGCGAATCTTGCCTATCGTGCCCTTGTTTATCAGGGGCTTAATAAAAATATGGTTCACTATCTTTCTTCTGAATCATTGGCTGAGAATCACACGATTGATGATATTGCAAGCATTGAAAATATGAAACATGCCATTACGCAATGGGCAACTGGAACAGAAATCGCAGACAATGAAGATGGGCTGACACTCTGTGCAGACAGTCTTATCCTGTACCTTGTGGATCATGGTGGTAATGGCAGCTTTAGAGTCAATGAAAGCGAAATTCTTACTGCAACAGTTCTGGATCAATGGTTGGATGACATTCAACAACAGATTTCCGGAAAACTCATTGTGATCTATGATGCCTGTTTTTCCGGAAGTTTTATGCCTGTTTTGTCAACAATTCCAGACAATAGAGAACGTATTGTCTTGACCAGTACACTGGCATCTGAAACAGCTAAATTTATAGGCAATGGTGCCATCTCATTTTCTAATTATTTTTGGGCGTCAATTTTTAATGGAAAGGATATCAAAGATGCTTTTGAATCCGGACAAAAAATCAATGAATTTACATTCAATAACACATCCATTTTTGATCAGCATCCACAAATCAATATCAATGGCAATGAGATAAGCAATGAAGTGGTTGAGATAAACGCGCTTCAAAATGTTATCATTGGAAATGGAAAAGATATTCATGGCGGTATGCCGATCATACATCATGTCAGCCCACAACAAACCATTGCATACAGTGCGCCAGTTCAAATAACCGCAACAGGTGTCCGAGCCAGAGATGGCATATCCAGTGTATGGGCCCAAATTATTCCATCCAATTATACTCAGACCGGAAGGAACGATTTTATTCTTGATTTTCCCTCAATAGAGCTGGAAAAAATGGCTGAAGGCGAGTATTCAGGCATGTACAGTGGATTGAACCATGAAGGCACTTACCATATTGCAATATATGCAAAAGACAGCAAAGGCCTAGTGTCCTATCCCATGTTGACAAAAGTGATTGTCGAAAACCCCATAAGACGCAGAGCAATCATTGTCATGGGAGAAACGTCTCCTGATTCGTATACATCAGTAAGGGAAAACTTCACGCTTGCCTGTCAAACACTCAAGACGCAGGCTTATTTTGATGACGATATCAGGATGTTAAATGGCGAATCAGCGCGTATTGATGAACTCAAATCTGCAATAAATCAATGTTTTTGGGCACAGGATATTGTTTTATATATGATTGGCAATGGCGACCGTACAGACTTTTTCCTGAATGAGACAGAAACATTGTCAAATGAAGAATTGCATTCCTGGCTTGATAACCAATACAGTGATGTTCCCATTACTATTATTTACGATGCTCCCTATGCCAGTGATTATCTCACTGACCTGATACCTTCTGATAACCGGGCCTGGATTCTTGTTTCAAGCACATCAAGCATGCATACCTATCGTTTTATGGATGGTTCATTATCCTTTTCCAGATTTTTTTGGAATATGATCGCCAATGGTGAATGCCTGTTTAACTCTTTTCAAAATTCATATCATTCACTCAGAACGTTATTTTTTAGAAGACAGCTTCCTCAGATCGTGTATGGCAATGCACTATCCAGAAAATATAAAATCGGTTATGGCATCATGTTTGGTGATGATACACCCATTATATCTTCAGTTTCATCAAGACAAAACCCTGGTAAAGCAGATTCAGCAATACTTGAGGCAAAGAATGTAACCACCACCCGGTCAATTGAAAAAGTAATTGCGATGGTTCATCCACCACAATTTCTGAGTCAAGAAGACAACATACAAGTGATCGAATTATCCCATGTTGCTGGCAGCAACAATTATTCAGCAACATATCACGATTTTTCATTGCCTGGAGAATATGAAATATCAGTATGTGCAATCGATATTGCCGGAAATATTTCGAAGCCACTGACATCGACTGTAACTCAACCTTTTCAATTGACAGATCAATATCCAGAAATTAAGATTAAGAAGATTTCTTCTTCGTCTAATGTATTGACTGAATTGATTGTAAAAATTGAAGGAGAAGGTTTTAATGAAAACACTAAAGTTATCATGGTGCCAAATCATGATAATATTCATGAAGCATATAATGCGTTTTCTAGCGCAAGGAATATTGACACATATGGGGATAGAGCTTACGTAGCGGATGCATATTTTGGTTTAATAATTCTTGATATCAGTGATCCATTTTGCCCAACTCAAATTGCTTCAGTTAGTATACCTGGTATTCCACTTGATGTTGCAATAGGTGATAGTGGCTATAAAGCATATGTTGCAGATTTTTATAATAATTTACATATTATAGACGTCGCATATCATACCGAACATCCAGAAATTATTAAATCATTTGATCAAATATATGGTGTTACTGGTATTTATATGAAAGATAGCATAGCATATTTGACACATCTTTCTTATATAGATAGTGTTACTAAAAGAATTGTGCCGCAAGGATTACAAATATTTGATTTTTCATGGCTTTTACATCATTATATTCCACACTCAGAACTGATTGGTTTAGTCCCTATTGAAACAGATCATATTCTTTATGGTCTCGCTGTTGATGGTGATAGAGTTTATATTGCAAATGAAGGATCTGGTTTACAAGTCATTGATATAAGCAACCCTTCTCTTCCATTTTTAACAGGTTCTCTTGCAATGCCTGATGATGTCTACGATGTAGCAATATATGGTGATATTGCATATGTTGCAAATAACGAAAGTGGAATTCAAATTATTGATATAAGCGGCCCATCAACTCCTTATATTCTTGGCAGTATTAGAACAAAGCATCCTGCTATCGGTGTAACAATTAAAAAAGAAAAAATATATGTTGTTGGTGAAGAATATTTATCTATTATTCCTGTAAATGTTGAAATTGAAAACTATTCAGATACTACATTGAATCTTAATATCTCTCCTCTGCCTATTGGCTGCAATTTTACTTATAAGATATACAATAAAAATAGTAGTGATACTGCCAAAGTTTCAATTTGCCCCTCTTTTTCTCTTTCAAAAATACCTGATCTCAATTTAGCTGGAAATTCAGGATTATGTTCCGTTGCTTTCAGTATTACAAAAACAAATTTGGAAGAATCAATTCAAGATTACACAATAACTGTTAGTTCATCCAACCAAAATCTTATCCCAAATAATAAAATGTCTCTAATTTTAAGCGAATCAAACCAAGTATTGCAACTAACACCAACCAAAAGTCAATATGGTAAAGCATTGATCAGCATAGAATTAAACAATGGATTATTATGCCGAAAAGAAGAATTTATAGTTTCAGTTCAATTTCCTGAAATTGGAGTTGAATCAATTTCTGCAACACAAGGAATTTTGGGAAAATCTTTGGAGATAGAAATTACAGGGAAAGGTTTTGATAAAAATACAAATGTCCTTATGTTTCCTAATGAATACTCTATTAATAGCTTTGAGTTTTATAGTGACTTTACTGATGCATGGGATATTGAAATTGTTGATAACTTAGCATATGTGGCGGATGGAGAAGCTGGTTTAAAAATACTTGATATTACTTGTCCTATACTTCCAGTTCTGATTGGCTCAGTTGACACATCTGGTTTATCCTATGAAGTGTTTGTAAAAAATGGAACGGCTTATCTTACTGATGATAATTCCAATATACACATTATTGATGTAAATACGCCCTCAAATCCATTTATAACTGATACAGTTGATCTAAATGCTAATATTCGATACGATGAAGATATTAACAATGTAAGCTTTGGGTATTTTTCAACAGGAAAATCCGGTTTACAAATAATAAACTTAAGGAGTTTCAGCTTAGTTGCTGCAGTTGATACAAATAGCTGGGCATATGATGTTGCACGAACAGACAATATAGCATATGTTGCTACCGAAGATTCTGGTTTACAAGTAGTAAATATTGTTAATCCAAATAATCCATATATAGAAGGTGTGTTTCAAAAATTTGATAATCCATATTACAATACTGAATTCCAAGATGTATACCTAAGAAATTTTTATGGTGTATCAATAAGAAGTCGTAAAGCATATATGGCGGATAAGAAAGGAATACACATTTTGGATATCAGCAATCCTTTAAATCCTCAAATTGTAGATAGATTAAAATTGATTTGGTATGATGCTAAAGGTGTAGAGGTTGATAATGACAACATATATGTTGTTGCCAAAAAATATTTATTTATTATAACTTCACCAAGTGTTGAAATTATAAATTTTGCAAATGAGAACTTGAAACTATCAGTACCTCCTATTGAAATGGCTGGCTCATATCATCTAAAGATATATAATCCTCAAAGCTTTGATAGTTTTGATATTTCTTATTTAGCTTCTTTTTCTATTTCAGATCTGCCTGATTTAAATTTATCTGGAAATTCTGAACCATACTCAACTTCTTTTGATATCACCGAAGAAATTTCGAGTGGATCACCCCAAAATTATACAATATCATACTATTCACAAGATCAATGGCTCATTGCAAATGAAAACATGTCTCTATCCGAAACCGAATCACAAAAAATACTATATATTTCACCAGACAAAGACAGATTTGGTACAGCAATTATAGAAGTAAGAGTCACTAATGGTTTAGAATACCAAATAAAACGATTTAGAGTTTCAGTTCAATTTTCTGAAATGGAAATTTCAACTATTACTCCTTTGCAATGTTTTGAGGAATCTTTAGATTTATTTGTTACAGGTAAATGGTTTGATAAGAGTACACGGGCTCTTGTGGTTCCTAATGAAAACACAATTAAAGAATTTCAATGGCATACAGAGATAAAAGATATTAACATTATAGATGAAATAGCATATATAGCAGCTGGTGAAAACGGATTGATAATATTTGATATCAGTCATCCTTTTCACCCAGTTTTAATTAGTAGGCTTGATATTCAGGGCTTTGCATCTGAAATATCGGTAACAGAAAATATAGCTTATGTTTTAAATGAAACCACTATACAAACTATTGATGTTAGCAATATAAAATATCCAGAACTTAAAGGCGCAGTTGAATTTGATGAATACATTAGTGATTTTTCAGTTATCGACAATATGATTTATTTTATAAGTCATTCTGATATGTTACTGGTTTTCAAGCTAAGTGATCCTCCAATCCCATTTGGATCAGTTAAACTTGAATATTCGCGTTCTACTAGTATTGAAACATCTGATAATAAAGCATATGCTATCAGAAAACTGGGTGCTCGTGTACGATATCTAGATATTTTCGATATTAGTAATCCTTCAAAACCATATAAAATTAGTTCTCTTAGATTTAACTCTGATTTTGAAGCTTCTCATGATATAGCTATATCAGGGAATATTGCTTATATGGCAAGCGAGTATGGAATTGAAGTTATTGATATAAGCATACCTACACACCCTAAAAAGATAACAACTATTCATACACATGCTAGAAATATATCTGATGCTGGTAATAAAATATTTTTCTTTAATGAAGAATATTTTACATCAACGCCTTCTCCTAAAATGGTAGAAATTAAGAATTTTACAGACACAAAAATGTGTCTTAAACTACAAGCGTCTTCAATAGAAAAAAGCTCCTTAATATTATTTAATCCTCAACATAATGATATAAAACCAATTAGCTATGGACCTACATTTACTATTTCAGATATACCAACTCTGTATATATATCCTTCAATAAAAAAAGTAACGATACCCTTTAATATGCATAAAACGTTTCATGAATTTAAAGAATGTAATTATAAAGCAATGGTTTTTTCGCTAACACATACAATCCCTGATAATGCAATAACGATAGAAAGCTCTGGCTTAAACCTAACAGCCAATATTAAAATACCTGATTATAGATTTGGAACTATTCCAATGGAAATATCTGTTAATGATGGATATAGTACACGCATGAAAAGTTTTAACCTTTCAATCAAACGACCACAATTCACTTACAAATGGGAAAAAGTATCTAATATGACAATCAATTCAATCACTCAGGTCACTGACCCCAATGGCTTCCTATACATATCAAACGCCAGCGAAAACTGTATCCAAAAATACTCAAACAATGAACTTATTGTCCAATGGGGAGAGACCGGAACAGAATATGGCTCATTTAACCAGCCAATGGGCCTTGCCATTGATCAAGATGGCTTTATCTACGTGGCTGACAGTGGTAATCATCGTGTTCAGGTGTTTACGCCTTATGGGGAGTTTATCAGTGCTTTTGGTGAATATGGAAATGGCCAGTTATATAGCCCTATATATTTATCAATCGAAAATCAGAATATTTATGTTTATGACGTCAAAAACGAAAGTGTCAATGCTTATCAAAAGAAAGATTTCACCGAAGGCATCACAAAAGCTTTGATTGTTGCCGGCGGTGGTCCTTACCAGGGCAATACAATATGGAAAGCCACACAGGCAAACGCCAACCTTGCTTATCACGCATTGGTCTATCAGGGACTGAATAAAAACCTGATTCATTATCTTTCATCAACGACTGACGATGAATTTGTTGATTATACAGCCACGATTTCAAGCATAGGTCAAGCCATAACCCAATGGGCAACAGGTGAATCTTCGTTAGATAACGATGATGCCATAAAAGCAGATAGTTTAATTGTCTATCTTGTCGATCATGGCGGCAATGGCGAATTCAGAGTGAATGAAAGTGAAATCCTTTCCGCAACTGTTTTGAATCAGTGGTTAGACAAAGCTCAGGAAACAATCCCTGGTAAGTTAATATTTATATACGATGCCTGCTTTTCAGGTAGTTTTATTCCTCATTGCTCAGGCATCCCTCAAAACAGGGAAAGAATTGTTATCACCAGCACTCGTCCTGATGAAACAACAAAATTTGTGAATAATGGCGCTATATCTTTTTCAAATTATTTTTGGGGCGGCATATTTAATGGAAAAGATGTTAAAAAAGCTTTTGATCTAACACAAAATGTCAGTAAACTTAAGTTCAATGATGTACTGATTTTTTCACAACACCCTCAAATCAATGTGAATGGCAATCATATCAGTAATGAACCGATTGATATCAAAGCACTTCAGAATGTACTCATTGGAAATGGTAAGGAAACCTTTTTTGGAATGCCGACAATCCATGACATTTCTTCAGAACAAACCATTACTTACAGTACATCAGCCAGTATCACCGCAACAGGTGTATGGGCAAAAAATGGCGTTTCAAGTGTATGGGCGCAAATCATGCCATCTGATTATACATATACATCAACAGATAAGACATTGACGAATTTACCGACTGTTCAATTGAAACCGACAGAACATGAAAATGAATACAAAGGCACCTATGATGGGTTTACGCATGAGGGGACTTATTTAATCGCAGTATATGCCAAAGATGACCTTGGAATTGTTTCATACCCTTCTTTGACAAAAGTTAATGTTGAAAATCCCCTGAAACGTAAAGCGCTTATTGTGACAGGCACATCGACTGCAGATGCATATACCGCAATGATCAACAATGGGAATCTTGCATTGCATGCATTAAAAACACAGGCTTATTTTGATGATGACATTATCGTTATCAATGAACAATCCGGCAGTGTTGATTGTCTTGAATCTTATATTGATCATTGTGTTGAAAGTCAGGTAAAAGATATTGTGATTTATATGACCGGCGATGGCAGCAGTACTGCTTTTTCCCTGACATCATCAGAACCCCTTTCAAAAGAGATTTTCAATGGATTGATTGATGAAATCCCCGATGATATCATGGTAACAGTCATTTATGATGCGCCTTATGCCAAACAATTTTTGGAAGGACTTGAAACTGATAATGAAAACACACGAATATTCATTGGAAGCACATCATCGAATGATCAGTATAATTGGCTTGATGGTTCAGTGTCTTTTTCCAAATATTTTTGGACAATGATTTCCAATGGTTCATTTGTATTTGATTCATATGTCACCGCTTACAGTTCATTAGGTACTTTATTTAAAAGAAATCAACGTCCTGCAATTCTTATGGGAAAAGAACGATCTAAAAACTATCGCATTGGCTGCGGCATTATGTTTGGTGATGATTTCCCGATCATTTCTACTGTCAGCGCCAAAATTAATCCATGCAACAAAAACCTGACGATCCTGGCAAAGAATGTCACCACAACCAAAGGCCTTAAAAAAGTAGTTGGTTTTGTCTTTCCACCTGACACTCAAACGAACGATGATATCACCATGATTGAACTGCGAAATATCCCCGGCAGTAAGCACTATTCCGGTACATACGAAAATTGTTCGATAACAGGTCAATATGATATTTCTGTATGTGCCATTGATACTGCTGACAATGTTTCATATCCTTTGACAGCTACTGTGATGGTTTCCTCTGAAATTACCGATCTTATTTTGAGTTTAAGGCTGCTGTCAGGTTTTGATGACAGTGTGATTGAATTGGAACGTTTTGATATCAACCATGACAGGCGGTTTGACCTAAAGGATGTGATTTATCGGATGAAATGTTTAAATTAACGAATAATTATTGACCGATCAAGGAGGATTCATGTCTAAAAAACGATTGTATGGAGTATTGTTCATCGTATTTTTTATGCGCCCGTGAATGATTGACCTTTAATAAAAATAGGAAATAACAGACACATAAACCATATGCTCCTGAACATCCTGTGAAAAATCCAGATCTTCTAAGGTTGATGATGCGACATCATTACCCAGTC
>Ga0272440_1002235_pt1 | contig 15218 bp, 11 predicted proteins | sample SSMMMBAug17_FD_192440 | JGI IMG/M metagenome (GOLD analysis project Ga0272440, IMG submission 192440) | Marine sediment archaeal communities from Little Sippewissett salt marsh, Falmouth, MA, United States - SSM-MMB-Aug17 | ecosystem: Environmental > Aquatic > Marine > Wetlands > Sediment ... | reverse complement strand
AACTATCCATATTATCGTCCTCATCTTCGTAAGCTTCATCTTCAGCTACTATAATATTATTAGCATAACCAAGAAGAGACCCAGCTTGCGAGTCAGCCTCCCCTTTTTTATCAAAAGCTCTCTTTACTTCTAATAAAATAGATGATTCATCCTGACCAGTAACTCCTTTATCTTTGGCTTGTAAAGCATAATAGCAAGCCTCAGCTAAATAAAGATCAACTTGGGCCTGATATTTATAAGCTTCAGCTTTATAGGCATAAGCCCTAGCTATCGTGGCATAATCTTTAGCATTATCAAAATCATCATATAAATCATCAACAACAATATTAAAGACCTCCTTAACGTCATCTGGAGAAAGACCATCATTTTCAAGAACTTTGCCTGCTAAGGCAAGGTAACCTGTTTCATTCAGACCAATGTTACTCTTCATCTCAGAGATTAAAGTTTTATAACTATAAGTCTGGTTACCCCAAGTACTTTGGATATCCGTTAACCCTTCCGTATCTATACCATCAACTGAAGTTTTATATTCTGTAATCTCCTCGATAATATCTTCTACTTCTCCCCGGCTATAAGAGGCTAAAGAGATAAAAAATGTTTCAGGGGTATATGATTTTAAATAATCTCCTTCTAATAAAGCTTCCAAAAAAGACAACTCCTGAGTTAAAATCAAAACGAACATTTTTATTTCTACTGATTTTTCACCATTATCACCATTATCTTTAATCAATTCAACATTAACATCGCCAAATTGACTTTCAGCAACTTGATTTGCTTCTGTAGGAAAATGAATCTCAAAAGTATCATTATCAATAGCAGGGTGACCAGTCGCATCCTTAATCTGAACTGTGATATTTTCAGTTCTAATTTCATCATCTATTGTCTCTTGAATTTTTTCATCAAGATATCTCTGTTCTCCTTCATAGGGAATTACGTAAGGGATATTATCGAAAAAAAAAGCCAGTTTGTAAAATTTATCCTCAAAATCCCCAATTACTCCTATCTCTATTTTATCGGTTGTAATTTTTTTAGTAGAATCAGCAACCAAAGTCAATTGGAACTGAACTTCTATAGGCACTAAGGGATCAGCAATATTATTCCCAAAAACGACTTCGCCGGTTGCAGGAATAATAACCTCAGGTTTAGAAGAATAAGAAATCTCGGCTGTAACTACTCCTTCTCCTAAAGTGTCGTTCACAATCCTTTGGGCTTTTTCTTTAAGATTAGCGTTATCTGCGGGATAGTCACTTTGGAAAAAAGATATCTCCCAAAGACTCTGATCAGCTAAAGCTTTTTGAGCTAATTTTACTATTTTTAAAGGGTCAATATTATTCACTACCAAAAAATTATCAGCCAAAGGAGCTAAACAATTATTAGCCATATCAGCAATGCCACAAGTAGAACCATCATAAGACAAGCTTAGAGAATCCTGAGCCGTAATTTCTACTCTTAACTTTAACTTTAAATTTATAGAATTATCACCATAAATCTGAGCGATACTTAAATCTTTAGACTTGCTATTTTTAGAAGGATCATTCAGTTTTACAGAAAAAGCTCCTTCATTTTTTACTCTAACCTTTTCTGTGAAAATTATTTCAACCCGATCTGGATTTTCATCATTTACAGACACACTTTTTATTTCTGGAGGAGTAAGATCAGCACTTAAACCAGATTGATTGTTGTTCTGATCTGAGGGATTAGGATCAACATTAATTACTTTGGCTTTATTAGTTTCGTCATTATCACAAGCTAAAGTTAAAAAAATAACAGTTATTAAAACAAAAATGATATTTTTTATGGATTTCATTTGTTTTACCTTTAAATCTAAAAAATATAAATCTACTTATATAATTATACTTTTCAGTCCAAAAGTCAAGATGGAATTTATAAAAAATAATTGTTTTATTCACCCTTAAAATTTGGCTTTCTCTTTTCAGAAAAAGCAGTTACCGCTTCGAATAAATCTTTTGAAGGTATTATATTAGTACTGAGGGAGGCCACATATTTTAAACTCTCTTCCACCGTTCTGCCAATATTATAATTTAAAACTTCTTTAGAGGCTTGAACCGCTAAAGGAGAGTTGGCCGCTATCTCTAGAGCCATTTTTTCGGCTTCTTTTAGTAATCTTTCTTTATTCCCATAAATTTCATTAACTAATCCTATACTCTTAGCTCTTTTAGCATCTATATTTTTAGCGGTATAAGCTAGTTCCTTGGTATTTCCCTGACCAATGATATGGGGTAACCTTTGCAAAGAACCTAAGTCCGCCACAAAGCCAACCGCGGCTTCTCTTAAAGAAAAAATAGCTTCAGCCGAACAAATTCTAAGATCGCAAGCCGCAATCAAATCTAAACCACCACCAATACAATGACCCTGTACTGCCGCAATTACTGGTTTGCGACAATTTTCAATACAAGTTAAACCATCCTGTAGCGCCCAAATTTTTTTCAAAAGCTTAAGCTTGATTCCCCCTTTTTGCTCTTTTTCCAGCAATTCAGGTAATTCAGGCATCATCCCAACTAAATCAATCCCTGAAGAAAAGGTCTCTCCCTGAGCCGCTATAATAACAGCTCTAATTTGAGGATCCTCATCAAGATCTTTAAAAATAGGGATAGTTTCTTTCCAGGCTGGAGCATTCATGGCGTTTTTTTTCTCAGGTCGATTTAAATAAACCCAAGCCAAAGGGGATTTCTTTTCTACTAAATAAAATTTATAAGGCATAATTAACTCCTTTTCTTTTGGTTTTATTTAAAAGGGGTTGTTTCATGAAGATACTTAATCCATTGCGAAAAAAAATCTAAACAATGACCCCGCCATCTGTTTAAAGGATTATTGATATCTAGATTTTTTGGCAATGGAATATCTTTTCCCTTTTCTTTATCTCTAAAATATTCTTCTACCAAACGTTTTGCTTCGTATTCAGGGTGACCCAAATGAATAATAAACCGATGGCCTTGGCTTTCAAACAAAATATAACCAATCTCTTCAGAATGAGCCAAAAGGTTTATTTCCCCTTTTTTTTGTAATTCTTGCAAAACCTGATCCGAAACTCCAGCAAAGCTAGTATAGGGACACCAAAAAATATCATCCATTCCTCCTGTAATTCGATGGTAAGGGTTAAGATTTTTAACTTCAAACATCCCAAAAATTTTTTTAGGATGAACCTGTTTTTCAATCCCCAGATACTTAGCTAAAGCTAACCCTCCCCAACAAATCCCTAAAGTAGAAGGGACATTTTTTTCCGCGTAAACTAAAATATCATTTATTTCTTTCCAATAAGAGATATCTTCAAAAGGAATTTTTTCTACTGGAGCACCAGTTAGAATTAAACCATCAAGAAAATTGTTTTTTACTACCTCTTCAAACGACAAATAAAGATGATCAAGATGAGATTTTTGAGAACTAGAGTAATTATGATCCTTTAAACGAATAAAAACTGGCTCTACCTGTAAAATTGACCTCCCTAAAGGGTAAAGAAGATTAAACTCGTATTTTTCCGCTTTAGGCATAATATTAAGAATCCCGATCCGAAGACGTCGGATATCCTCTCGCTCTGCTTTATCTCGAGTAATACATAAAATTTTATATTCCTCGAGCATCTCTTTAGCATGATAATCCTCAGGTAAAACTATGGTCATTTTTTAAATTATCTCCTTGTTACTTAGTAAATAAATCTTCCACAAATTTAGTTTTTCTTTTTAAAATCTCTGATTCGGGTTGATCTCCTTTACTCTTCTTATGATGACGCTTTAAATTGGCAATAGGGTTATGCAAAGTTTTAGTCATAATTTGGTTAGTCAGTTCTTCAATTAAGGAAAAATCCTTTTTAGAAAGATGTTTTAATTTTTTACTCCGATAACGTTCAAGCTCTTTTTTTCTGATTAAATCGAACTGCTCTTGAATCGTATTTATAGTTGGCACCACTTGAAGTTCCCCTAGCCAACTCACAAATTCTTTTAAATTAGACTCAATAACTATTTGAACTAAATCAACCTCTCTAAGACGACTAGTTAAATTTTTATCAGCAATCGATTTTAAATCATCAATGTTATAGAGATGAACAGCGTCTAAAGAATTAATTTTTGGATCAATATTTCTGGGAACAGAAATATCTATTAAAAAAAGAGGTTTATTCTTTCTTTTCGCCATTATATTTTCAATCATTTGAAAAGTTATTAGATAATGTGGAATAGAAATAGAAGAGATAATAATATCAACTTTTTCGGCCGCAACTTCAATATCATCTAGAAGAATTATTTTAGATTTAGTATTAATTTTTTCTGAAATACGCTCGGCATTATTCAAAGAACGATTAGCAATCGTAATCGATTTAATTTTACTTTTAGCTAGATATTTTAAAATCAATTCTCCCATTTCACCAGCTCCAACCAAAAGAGCCTTTCTGGCTGATAAATCAGGGAAAAGGCTATTAGCTAAATTGGTAGCAATATAGGCAATAGAAAGAGGATTACGAGAAATATTGGTTTTACTCCGGACTTCTTTAGCGGTTTTAAAAGCCTGGTGAAAAAGTTTATTTAAAAAAGGACCGGTTTTTTTTTGATTAACCGCGATGGTAAAGGCTTTCTTCAACTGACCAACAATTTCATTTTCTCCAATAACCATCGAATCTAAAGAAGAAGCAACGGTCAGTAAGTGTTGCCCCGCCTCTTCTTCAGAAAAAAAATAAAATTTATCCTTTAAAAAATCATCTGGAAAATTAGAAAGAGACTTTAACCAATTAATAATTTTTTTGGTGGTCTGAGAAACATTATCAGCCACAAAATAAATCTCAACTCGATTACAAGTAGAAAGATAAACAGATTCTTTTGCCCCTAAAGAATTTAATTTTTTATAGATAGAGGCTATTTTATTCTCTGGAAAAGAAAAAACCTCTCTGGTCTCAATATTGGCCGTTTTATGGTTTAGACCAACTAAACCGATGTCTGGTAATTTTATCATCCTCTAATTTTCTAATAATTTACTGTTAACATTTTTTCGGAATTTGCTACTTAACTCGGCCTTAAAGTGTTCTCCCATCTGCACGGAAACGCTATCTGCAATAATTTCCTATTAATCTACTATAGTATTGCTCGCCTCTTTTTTTAGCTAAAGATTTAATCTCTTCTGATATTTTATTATTATCTAATTTTGAGACTAAAATATAATCTTTTTCTTGAAAAGAACAATTTATGGTTTTAAAAAAATGACGAACTATAATTTTAGACGCCAAAAACATATCCTGGTACTCTCCCCCAGCCGAAGATATAAAAAAACCTATTTTTTTTTTAATAAATTTATTTTGTTTTTTCTGTTCCCATATAATTTGGCTCCGATCAATTAAATTTTTTAAGGTGCCAGGTAAAGAAGAAAAATAAAGAGGTGAAGAAATCGAAATTAGATCAGCCTTTAAAATTTCTTTATGAAGAGATTCAACTTCGTCTTCTTGAGAACAAGTTAAAGATTTTTGGCAAAATCCACAATCTAAACAAGGGTTTATTTTTAAGTTAGATAAAAAAACTTTTTTAAGTCTAATTTCCTTTTGATTTAAAGGGTTTAAAAAAAAACCATGGAGTTTGGAAGAATTCCCTTTTTTATGAGGACTAGCAAAAATTGATAAGACATTCAAAAGAAAAGCCTAAAATTAAAATTTCTAAGAAACGCTTTTTTTAGTAGCTTTTTCTAGCTCTTTATCAAAATTAGAAAGGGCCTCTGAAACTAAATCACCAGCTTCTTCAACATCTATATTTTTAGCTAAAGCGATTTCGTTAGTCACTAATTGGTAGGCATTTTCGTATAATTTTCTTTCCATAATTGATAGTTCTTTGATTCGACCCCTCTTGTATAAATCTCGAGTAACTTCAGCTACTTCATAAATCGAACCACTCTTCACTTTATCAATATTATTTTGATATCTCTGTTTCCAATCTTCTTCTACTTTTGTTGTCCCTTTACTTAAAATTTCATGGACTTTAAGAACATTTCTTTTGCCGATAACCTTTCTCATCCCAATCTCTTCAGCTTTATCAACCGGAATCATTACTTTCATGCCAGAATTAGCAATAGTTAACAGATAATATTTTTTTCTTTTCCCTAAAATATTTTTATTTTCAATAGAGGTTATTTTGCCAACCCCATGCATAGGATAAACAATTTTATCCCCTATTTTAAACATTTTTACGTTCCTTGCCATTTTCTTTCCTAGTCGACTGTATATTTATTTTTAAAAAATAATAACAAAAATACGATGGAACTCCTGAAACTGCAAGCAAAATATTTATAATTAATCCTCTTTTTGTTTTATTTCTTTGTCTTTATCTTCCATAACTTTTAAATTTTCTTTTTCCAGGTATAAATCAAAAATAGATTTCATAGTATAATGTTGGCCATCGCAAAATTTAGTTGGACCACTATCCTTAATCATAAATTCACTAATAGTTTCTTCGCAATCTTCTGTAGGTATTAAACCAGAGTATTTACAAACATTCTGTTTATAAATATTTTCTGGCGGATCAGGGAAGGTCAAAGGCTTTAAATCTTTATGACTTTCTCTCATATAATTAGCCCAAATTGGAGCAGCAACCGAAGAACCTGATTGATGTTTACCTAAAGACATAAAGGGCTGATCATACCCAACCCAAACAACTGTCGCTAAATTAGGAGTAAAGCCACAAAACCAGGCATCGGTCCAGTTAGAGGTGGTTCCAGTTTTTCCAGCGGCTTCGTTTTTAAAATGACCCTGAGCCTGAACCGCTTCATGAGCGGTCCCTTCGTTAATGACATCCTGCATTAAAGAAGTCATCATAAAAGCCACTTCTTCTGGTATAATTTGCAAAGACCCCTGTTCTTTTTTAAGAGCTAAAATTCTGTTAACTTCTTCTTCTATATTTAAAATCTCTTCTCCTTGGCTGTTAAGAATATATCTTATTGGGAAAGGGATAACTTCTTTGCCCTGATTAGCGTAAATAGCATAAGCACTAGCTAATTCAAAGGGTGTTAATTCTACCGAACCAAGAGAAAGGGAAGGGTTTGGACTAAATCTAAATTCAGAAATTTTAATTATTCTAGAGGCAAAGTCTATAATCTTATCTGGGCCAAGAAGATCATATAGTCGAACCGAAATAATATTAATAGATTTAGCTAAAGCTTTTCTGATTCTAACTAAACCAGAAAAAGAACCACCATAATTTCCAGGGGACCAGGCTTCTCCTCGAGAATTAAGATTAGCTATAGGAGCATCTGGCAGAGTTGTGGCCGCGTTTATTTTTTTAGACTCAAAAGCAGCTCCATAGACAAAAGGTTTAAAAGCCGAACCTGGTTGACGGCGAGCTTGCGTAGCTCGGTTATATTGATTAGAACTGTTAAACTCGGAGCCCCCAACCATGGAAGTAATATAACCGGTTGAAGGTTCAATTGAAATCAAAGCTCCTTCTACTTTAAGTGAGGTCGAAATAGTCGTCACTAAAGAACGAAAACGGGTTATAGCTTTATTTATTTTTGGTGAACCGATAAGCAAAGAAAGGCCGTCAATAGAATCGATCAATTCATCTACCATCAACTTTTTAAACTGAGTCTCGACATCTTTTTTAACTAAAATATTTGGTAAGCTAAAAACAGTTCTAAGGTTATTAAAAGAAGAGATTAAATTATAATCAATCTGTTCTCCATAACTTTCATTGGCTTTAGTTGAGATTTCATTTTGATTTTTCAAGCCTTCAGAAAGATATTTTTGAGCTAGGCGATGTTTATTTAAATCTAAAGTAGTATAAATTTTTAAGCCATTATTATAAAGAGCCTCTTGTCCGAAACGAGCTAACAAAATTTGACGAACATAACTGGTAAAGTAAGGAGCGTGATCTATATTTTTTGAATAAACAGTTTTAGTCGGAGACTTTAATTTTAAAGAATTTATAAAATCAGGCCAAAAAAAATCAAACATCTCTAAAGCTTTTTTTTCAGGGATAAAACCAGCTTCGATCAATCTTCTGATTGTATCTTTATTTTTAGCAAAGGCTTTATGGGGGTGTTTCAGAGGAGAAAGACCGTTAGGCTTTGAAGGGAGAGCCGCTAAAACAGAGCTTTCCATTAAACTTAAATAGCGAACATCTTTATTAAAAAAAAACTCAGCGGCCGCGGCCACCCCATGGCAACCATGACCTAGATAGATTTGATTAAAATATAATTCTAAAATTTTATCTTTAGAAAATTTTCTTTCTATTTGAAGAGCTAAAGAGGCTTCCAATATTTTTCGAGTTAGAGTCCTTTCACTTTTAGTAAAAATACGTTTAGCTAATTGCTGGGTAATGGTTGACCCTCCCTGAACAATGACTATTCTATTGGCTTTTAAAGAAGCCTTAATATTTTTAACCATCGCTCTAAAAATAGCAATAGGATTTATGCCAAAATGATCATAAAAATTACGATCTTCGGCTGCTAAAAAAGATTTAATTAAAGTCTGAGGTAAATTTTCAAAAGAAACTAGGTCTCTTTTTTGGGCAAAAAATTCAGCGATTAATTCATCGTTTTTATCGTATAAACGAGAAGGGATACTAGGCTGAAATTTTTTTAGATCATTTACTTTAGAACAGTTTATAATTTCCGCCACAAAAAAACCAAAAAAAATTCCACCCAAAGCAGAGAACAAAAAAAGAAAAATTAGAGCTGTTTTTAATTGTTTAGAAAGAACAATCATTTATGCTTAAATCTATAAAACAAGTAGCCTATAATAACCAAAATAATAGTCGCGCTAAAAAGCCAAATAAAAACTGTAAAGACTGCTCCAAGTAAAAAAGAGATTATCTTTAACAAGATAGGAAGAAGGTATTTTATAAATAAATAAAGGGCAAACAGACCTCCTAAAAAATAAAAAATTTTTTTTGTCTGGTTTTTCATTTTAATTTTCTCCTTCTTCTTTTCTATATATTGTTTTATTATGAATTTCAATTTAAATTTAGAAAAGAAAATTTTATCTTTTTTTTAATTTTAAGATCTAAAATAGTTTTTTAAATCTTATTGCCCAGCTTTAACGCTGTAATCGTCTATTTTTCTTGACAAAAAGAAAAAAAAAAGCAATTATTATTTAATGCAAACAGATAGAATTAAAAAAAATTCCCCTAAAGATATCTTGGTTCTTCTAGTCTCTTTAGCCGGAGCCTTTTTTTCAGCCTATCTATTTTACTCTCATTTTAAAACAGTCTCTTCTGATTCAATTCTCTTTAAAATGTGCCAAGCTTCTGGAGTTTTTGACTGTAAATCTGTAAATAGCAGTAGTTATTCCGAAATATTAGGAATACCTTTAGCCTCTTTAGGTTTACTATATTATCTTTTTATAATTACCACAACAGTTATTAAAAGAGTCAATCAAAATCTTTCCGATCGATTTTTATCTTTAAATTTATTTTTTTCAGCTTTAGCCGTTATTTCTATTTTACCCCTTTTATACACCTCTTCTTTTTTATTAAAAACTTTTTGCCTTTTTTGCATCTTTACCTGGATTTGTAATATCGCTATTTTTATTCTACTTTGGTTTTCTTTCAGAGAGCAAAGAATAGATTTCAAAAAAAATCTATTCTCTTTCTTTTCTTTCTATAAAGAATCAAATACTATTCTTCTCTTACTTTCAACCTCTTTTCTTTTCGTTTCTTTAATCTTAGGCGGAAGATATCTAAACACCGAAAAAAAGGCTTATCAGGCCGAAAAAGTAACTAACGCCAAAGATGATCTTATTGTTAAATTTTACACCGCCAAACCTGTTGAAATTGATTTAAAAAATATTCCGGTGTATGCTGGCAATCCAGAAGCAAAAATTTCTATTGTCGAGTATATGAATTTCAATTGTGGAGCCTGCCGACGCTCTTTTGCCCATACAAGTAATTTAATTAAAAAATATGGAGACAAAATAAAACTCTATATAAAACATTTTCCTTTAGATGGAAAATGTAATCCAATTGTAAAAAGAAAAAAAAGTGGTCTTTCCTGTATGGCTTCTATACTAGCCATCAGTTTAGGGGCCCATCCTGGATATAAAAAATTTGTCCAATCTCTAATATCTTTAAAAGGCGCTCTAACTTTTGACAGCTTACAACAAGCAATTATGTCTATGGGGGAAAAAAATATAGATATAAAAAATATTTTAACCAACAATAAAAAAGCCTCCTCCCAGTTGGCCAGCCAAGTTCAAGAAGCTATTGATCTAAAAGTTGATGGAACACCAACTTTTATCATTAACGGAAAAGTTTTACCCTCTGGTTTGCCCCCAACTCATTTACTCGATCAAATTATTAAAATGGAAATCGATCGAATCGAAAACCTCTATAAATAAATTCTTTGTTTACAAATTTAAATCTAAGACTAAATTTATAATCATAATTTAAAAAGAGGTTTATTGTGAAATTATTAATTAAATCATTACTTCTAGTTTTAACCGTTTCTCTAAGCATATCCTGCCAATTAAACAAATCGGAAGAATCAACAATCACTGACGAAGGGTCACAGGCCATTTTTAACAATCTCCCCAAAAGCAAGACTATTATTACCGCTAACAATGAGTTTTCTTTTAATTTTTTTAAAGAAGTAGTCAAAAAAGAAAATAAGGATAATTACCTGGTTTCACCAGTTAGTCTTTCTCTAGCTTTAGGTATGGCTTATAATGGATCAGCTGCGGCAACGAAAACTGCTTTTGAAACTACTTTGAATTATGGAGATGCCTCCCAGGAAGAAATAAGCTTGGTTAATAAAAATATTATTACCAATTTAACTAATCGTTCCTCTGGCTCTCTTCTTCAAATCGCTAATTCTATCTGGGTTGAGGAAAAATTTCCTATTAAGGATGAGTTTATAAATCTAAATTCTAATTTTTATTCCGCTCAAACTGAAATCTTAAATTTTAGTGATCCTAGTTCTGTTACTACTATTAACAATTGGGTGGCCCAAAAAACTAATCAAAAAATTACTAGCATTATTGATAATCTTTCGGCCTCTACGGCCTTAATCCTTATAAATGCTCTTTATTTTAAAGCTGATTGGGCCGAACAATTTAATCCTAAAAACAACACAACTCTCCCTTTTTACAACAGTGACCTGTCTTCCTCAATTAAAGTCGAAATGATGACCATGACCACTGATTTGAAATATAGTGAAAACGATCTTTTTTCTTCCGTTATTCTACCTTACAAAAATGATAAGTATAAACTAACTCTTTTATTACCAAATCTTGGTCAAACTACAAATGATCTAGCAGAAGCTATGGATAGTCAAAATTGGAACTCTTGGCAAACAACCTACTTTGAACAAAAAGTTTCGATAACTATCCCCAAATTTAAGTTCGAATATGAAAATGAACTTAAAGACGAATTAATAAGCCTTGGTTTAGAAGAAGCTTTTTCTAGTAGCGCTAATTTTAGCGGGATTAGTGATTCCTCTCTGTTAATCTCATCTGTTTTACAAAAAACTTTCATTGATGTTAATGAAGAAGGGACTGAGGCCGCAGCCGTAACAAGTACTTTTTTAGCGATGTCAGCACTTCCTCAAATCTTTTTACTAAATAGACCTTTTGTTTTTGTAATTTCTGAAAAAATAACCGGATCAATCTGCTTTATTGGTAAAGTTGCTAAACCCGAATATAACTAGTTAATTATTTCGTAACTAAAATAGAGAGGTCATTTCCCTCCCCCTTAACTTCAGTTTTGTAATTGTTTTTAGTAGCACATCTAACAACGTTTTCTTTAGACACAATGCTATTAACTTTTACCGTAAATTTATCCAAACCTTGATTAATAGCCTGTTGAGTCAAAACAACTGGTTGAGGACAGGATAGCCCTCTAGCATCTACCGTTTTTTCCATTTTACAATCCTCCTTATTCTTTATCTTATTCCATTTTTTCTCTCATGGCAAAGCCGATGATCAAACAAAAAACTAAACCAAAAATAACAGCCGCTGGTCCAAAAGGGCCTGGTCCTTTAGGAGAACTGGCCAAAGAAAAGTTGTGAGCAAAAGCCGCTCCTGTGATCATTCCCATCACAAAAACAGCGGCATCCATATCACCTTCTCCCGAAAGGATCAATTGTCGACCAGGGCAACCTCCGGCTAAAGCAAAGGCTAAACCAGACAAAGTCATTCCTAAAAAATTCCAAAGATGATTAGAGTGAGCTACTGGTTGACCTTCTATCCCTAAATTAAACTGACCTAAAATAAGATTCATAACAAAGGCCATCAGGAGCAAAGACCCAACTCCACTAATAAGATGAAAATCTTTAGCTAGAATTACATCTCGCAAAGAGCCCATAGTACAAAAACGACTCCTTTGGGCTAAAGCTCCAATTAAAAGACCAGCTCCAAGGCTTAGAATTAAAGGAGCATGCATTGCCCCTGGGCCCTTTTTTGAAAAAAAGATAGCCCCCCCTTCCACAAAACTTACTTTAAAAACAAGTAAGATAAAAAGGATTAACATAAAAGCTGGGAACAACCAGCCAGAAGCCTTTTTATTGGGATAAGATCTCCCTAAAGAAAATCCATTTTTCAGAAAAAAGACCCCAGCGCTAATTCCAACAACTAAACCTAACAAACCAACAATAGCGTTTAAATCTCCCCCGGCTAATCTAAGAAGAGCCCGCCAAGGACATCCTAAAAAAACAAGGGCTCCAATCATAGCAAAAACACCAAGAAAAAAACGGACTAAGGTTGAAGAACCGGCACGAGGACGATACTCCTTTGTGAAAATAGAAATAAAAAAGGCTCCCAAGACAAAACCAATAATTTCAGGCCTAAGGTATTGCACCACTCCAGCTCGATGTAATCCTAAAGCGCCAGCAATATCTCTTTCAAAACAGGCCACGCAGACTCCCATATTAGCAGGATTACCAAAAAACTGAAGTAAAACGGCTAATAACCCAATCAAAACTCCTACTAAGATAATACCAACTCTAGACGAAAAAATATTATTCATTTTTTTACCCCCTTTTTCTTATAGCAACAAAAAATAACAGGGGAGAATCAAAAGTCAATGAATTTTATTAATAATAAGTATTAATAAAATGAATGGTCAAACTTGCTTCAAGGCCTTTAGTTCTTTTAAAAAAAAACGAACGGAGTTATTTAATTTTTTATTTTTAGAGTAAACGACAAAAAAAGATCTAACTATTAAAGGGATAGGGTTTTTTATGATTTTTATTTTATTTAAAGCTAATTCATTTTTTATGGCCAAATTAGAAATAAAAGCTATTCCTAATCCGGCCATAACTGATTCTTTAACGCTTTCAGAAGTAGTGGCTTCGTGTATTAAATTTAAATTTGAAAGGGAAATCTTTTTTTTCTTTAAGGCGGCTTCATAAGCGGTTCTAGTCCCCGAGCCATATTCTCGGTTAATAAAAGGAAATTTTTTTAATTCATTTAAGGATATTTTTTCAGGAGAATCAATTGATCCAATTAAAACTATTTTATCCTTGTATATTTGTTCATAAATTAAAGAGGGGTGTTGAATTTTCTTGCCAACTAAACCGATTTCTATTTTACCCTCCTTTATCATTTCAACCACTTCTCGGCTATCTGAGGTTTCAATTTTAAGATTTATTTTTGGTTCTGAAGATTTTATTTTAGCAATTAAATTCGGCAAAATATAAGCTGAGGGGATGGTGCTAGCCCCAATTTTAATGTTTTTTTCTAGATTTTCTTTGCTTATCTCTTTTTTAAGATCTTCGATCTTTTGAAAAAATTTTTGACAAAATTTTTCAAAAACCTTTCCTTCTGTCGTTATAATAAAATTCTGACTAGTTCTTTCTATTAAAGTTACACCTAGATTTTTTTCCAAGTTATTTAAATGGTGGCTTATAGTAGCCTGACCAATTTTAAGATTTAAAGATGCTTTTGTTAAACTTTTTTCTTTAAGAACTTCAAGAAAAGATCTGAGTTGTTTAAGGTCAAAATTTAAATCATTATACTTCATTTTTCACCAAAAATTTTAGGATTAGTAATTAAGTAATGGTTTTCCTTTTTTAGTCAATTGCTATTTTAATTATAAAACTTTAATAATTAATTTTTACCCTAAAAGCCTTACCCAGATACTTCCCAAAATCAAAATTTCATTTTTACCTTGCTTTTTTAGGTTTTAGCTTTTAAGTAAATCCTAAATAAAAATTGAAGGAGTTTAGCAAATAAAATGAATCTAAAAAAAATAAGCCTAATTTTTCTATTTTTTATTATTCCCGTAGCCCTAAGTGGGGGCCCCCAAATAGAACTATTTAAAGATAGCAACATAGAACCACTCTTAATTAAAATAGGAGATCAACCTGGCATAATGCTAGATGGAAAAGAAATTCCTCTAGATGAAATTGTAATTGATATTGTTAAAAAAAATTATGACCTCATTTCTGGTCGCTACGACCTTTTAATGACTGATTCAGATTATCTAAAGTATCAGACCAAATATTCTCCTTTTCTTAATTTAAAAAATTCTAATAAACATGAGGACTTTCCTGAAGCTCTAGAAAGTACATTAGGGCAAGAAAAAAAGACCTGGGAGAGTGAAGCTTCTATAGCCAAGAGCTTCTCCTCTGGCACCACTTTTTCGGCTGGGCTGAAACATGTTCAGGTCAAAAATAAATTTACCAATGATTTAAAGTATAAGCAACCTCTTCTTTTTTTAGGGATGAAACAAGAATTTTTAAAGAACTTTTTCGGTCATAATGACCGCCGAGAAATAAAAATCCTAAAAAATGTTAAAACCATAACTAAAGAAATGATCCTTTTTGATCTTTCTTTGAAATTGATGGAGGTTATTTCTGAATTTTGGGATGTTATTATTAAAGAGGTTTCCCTGGCTAACGCTATGCTGCAAGAGGTAGAAACTAAAAAACTAAGAAATATTATTAGAAATAATGTTAAACTAGGAATTCAGGATGATTTTAATCTAAATTATTACAATGCTCTGGTTTTAGGAGCAGAAGCCAAAGAGATTACCCTTAGAAGAGAATTTCAAGAATCCTTAAGGGATTTCTTTAGAAGCATTAACCTGGATAAAAAAGAATCTTCGAAAATTAAAATGCCTGAAAGAGTAATCTTAACCAATAAATTACCAGATATCAATTTTGAAGAATCTTTAAAAAAAGCTTATAGCCAAAGAGTTGATTATCGGCAAAAAGAGATTAGTTTAGAGAGTGCAAAATTAGATCTAGCGATTAGACAAAATGAGGCCCTCCCCTCTTTACAAGGATCTCTAAATATAACC
>Ga0272440_1002234_pt1 | contig 15219 bp, 11 predicted proteins | sample SSMMMBAug17_FD_192440 | JGI IMG/M metagenome (GOLD analysis project Ga0272440, IMG submission 192440) | Marine sediment archaeal communities from Little Sippewissett salt marsh, Falmouth, MA, United States - SSM-MMB-Aug17 | ecosystem: Environmental > Aquatic > Marine > Wetlands > Sediment ... | reverse complement strand
TTAATATAGCCTCTTAAAAAATGCTTATAAAAAAACTTAGCTATAAATTTAAAACTAATCATCGTATGCTTTCGTTATGTCTACGTAAAATTGTTTATAAAGCATCAGTCTATTGTTGAGTTTTTCCATTGCGTTTCTTGAGTTTAAAACGGCTCGATATCCGTGCAAGTAGCCAAGTGCAGTGCCTGGTAAAACACAACCTTGAGTATCCATAACCGTATTGCCAGGATGAAATAATATACACTCACGACCGTCAACACCTTCAATTTCAAACGTCGGCCCATGCTTTGCTGAGTGGTATTGGCTTGCGATATAACTACCTGCGGTTATGCATGAGATGTTTTTTATGTTGTCTCTCCAAGGCGGCTCAAGCGTTAAACAAATCACTTCGTTGTTGATCAACAAAACACCGAAAGTACCGTGCTTTAAAGAGTTTTCAACTCTGATAATTTTAATCTTCAATTCGTCAGTCCACATCTTATGATGTAAAAAGCAACTGCGCTAACACCTCCAGATAAGACACCGACAAACCACCATATTCTGCTTGTTGCGGCTTTTAAAACAGCGATGTCTGACCGGATACCTGGCTTGCCGTTTCCGTCAATCTTCTCGACAAGTTTTTTAACAATGTCTGTATTATCTCTCAATTCTCTTGCCAGAACTGCTAAGTCTGCCTCGTGTAAACAGTGTCTTTCTTCAGCCATCATCTTAACCTTTATTTTATAGCATCAGCTAAGTTCTTCTTAGAAAATTCACGTATTTTTATTTTTGGATCATCGTCATCAAATGTACTAAAGTCCCAATCGATAGACCCAATATCGTTCAAACTGGCTTCGTTGATCTCATCCTCTTTACTATATCTATAAGTGTTTAGATCATCGCACCAATCATATAAATCTATTAACCTTTTAGCCATATTATTTAAAGCAGTTTTTCCTGGATTGTTTTTAATGTATCTTACAATTCGGTGATTTATAGATGCCAAATCTGCCAACTTAGCAACGGAATATCCTCTGGTCGCTGTACGATATCGATACAAGTCATATTCCAACTTTGCTAATTTCATTTTACGCATTTTATCGAGTTTATCAGCGTATTTTGCGGCATACGTAGCTTGATCAAGCACACTCCATTGGTTGTCATATGTCAAAACACCACCGCCTATGAAAAACTCAGGCTTGTCAACATCTTCAACGATTTCATGCGTATCTGATCGGATATCCATTGCTCTATAGGCACCACGCATACCGCCAGAAGTGATTTCGCACAATTCCCAATCATCTAATAAATAAAGGACTTTTTTTGTATTTTTTTCTCTAACTATTTTCATGTGCCACCTATTTAATAAGTATCTTTGATGCTGACAATGCTATTCCTGCCTCGACGTCTGTATCATCCGCTGTTAAAGCCAATGAGCCATTTTCCTGAACATAGTATTTCTGTCCAGCCGTCAGACCTGATTGATTGCTATCGGTATTACCAACAACGTTAACCGTTGCAGATCCTGTGTCTGAATAGTTTCCAGCAGAAAAACCAATATAATTTTCTTCCGTTAAGTTTGTCGAAGCATTTTGAAAGACAACAGACGTACCATAGTTACTGTTTCCGGCATCTTGATAAGCCAGCACAACCTTGTTTAAATCGCTATCAAAACAACTTGCCAGGTAGTTAGATTGTGCGCTTTCAACAACAGCGGCTGTCCCAAAAGAAATGCTTGTACCAGAAACTGTGCCAACAATAACAGTGCCGTACTCGCTATTTCCGCCGTCATTATAAAAAACGACAACCTTTTGAGCGTTTGAATCGTATGTACAGGAAGTATAATACGTAGTTGCTTCTTCAAAGGCTACTTCCGAACCAAAAGAAATGCTTGTACCAGAAACTGTGCCGACAATGGCAGTGCCATAGCCAGAGTTTGTCTGATCTCGATATGCCACAACGACTTTTTCAGCGTTTGAATCATAACATGCTGATACGTATTGAGTTTCAGCACTTTCAAATGCAACAGCAGTACCCGAATCTTCAGTTATGCCTGCCACCGCACTGACTGTGCCGTCGCTATTAATAACTATAGTGTCTCCTGTGCTTATAGATCCCGATGCCGTTGCTGTTATCGTACTGCCGCCCATCGCCGGTAACAATGATGCGTCAATTTTATCATCATCAGTCGTATCACCAGCTAAGCGGTCAGGATCTAAATCGCCCTGAAGATCCTCCACCTCCAACAAAGCCTCAAGTTCAGCTTCGGTATCAATAGCTTCCAAAGCGGTTACTTGCGCCGCTGTCATTGCTCCAGCCGCCGAGTTTGTAGCCGCCGACAAGCTCAATTCTTGAGTAGACATCGAGAGGCCGTTTGTGGTGCCAAGTGTAACAGCGTCGTGAAGCTCGGAATCCCTGGCTATGTCAGCATGAATGTTTGTTTCAGGAATAGTATCGTTGTTGGTAAACACATTAGTAGCGTCAGACAAAACGCTTTCTAGAGAGGATTCGTCGTTCAAAACCGTCTCATTGCTCAGGCCAGCTTCTGCCGTTGTTGTGATATAACTTGCATCTGTCGGCGCACCTGAAGTGGACGGGAACCATGTCTCGTCTGTAAAATCACCATCATCATCAGCATCAAACAAGTGCATTCGATCATAAAAATCGTCCTGGCTAACACCAACGGTTGTATCTCCATCAAAATTTAAAGCATTAAAAACCTCATCGCCAACCGTTCCACTTCCACCGTCATCAGTCCCATCAGCAAATCCAGCAGGAACATTAGTCAACTGTGACCAATCGACTTTACCTGTAGCATCGTTTGGCAATCCGCCATTGATTACATTGTCAAGCTCTTCTAATGCTCCACCAATCGTTGTTGCCGTCCAGTTTGAGTCTGTATCGGCAAAAGGAACATCGGCACCATCAACTTGAGATGCGCCAGACCCCCAATCAATGTGAGTATCTTTTACGTTATCTGTAACAGCCGTTAGAAGTGCGTTTGGGTCTGTTTCCGTTATGGTGATGTCATTGGGAACCTGTGCATCAGTTACGGCACCCTGAAGATCCGAAAGATCCACAACGTTTTCAATTGCTGTTTCCGTCGTTGCGTTAATAGGCGTGATAGTTATGTTGTTTGGCACTTCAGAATCATCATCAGGAGTATCGTCATCAGCAGGTAGTATAGCGGCATCAATTGTATTGTCGTCAACAGTATCACCGGCTAAACGGTCAGGATCAATATCATTAGACGTTGCAGACTCTACGCCTAAATTTGACCTGGCCTGGCTTGCGCTTGTCGCGTTTGTGCCGCCACGATTAATGTCAATCGCATTGTTAGCATCCGTGTCAAGCTCAACGTCTGCAAGTGCCAAGTGTGGAATTAACAGTATTAATAAGATTATTTTTTTTACCATGTCACAGCGTCTCCGTTAAAAGTTACATTGCTATCTGTGTTAAATAACACTGCACCTTCAAGAAGTTGAATTTGATTTTTATTTATCTTGGTGTATAACAATAGTTGCATACCGGCATAGGTCACGGAACAAAAAAAGAACAAAAAAAGCAACGTGTAAACAATTTTCAACGTTTATCTCCCGGCATAAAAGATTGAGTATTCAACTGTACCAGATGTTGTAATGTCAGCATAAATACCGTTTGTGCATTTAATCCTGACCGGAATCGTTAACGCTTGAGGCCCACCGTCTCCGGCAAAAGTCATCGTTGCAATTACTTTTGATCCGCTTGCCGCAGATGCATTATCATACAGCGTAATTGTCACATCGTTTGTGCCGTCCGGCTGCACAAGCATACCTTTAAAAAAACAACTGCTGTCTGAAATAACAGCGTCGGCTGTCTTTGTGCTTGAAATAGCCTGAAAAGAATAATCAGCATGTGCGTATGACGCAAAAAGTAAAACGGTTAAAAGGATAGTTTTCTTGATCATATCTCGCCTCCGGTGTAAAACTCGATGTTTGTTATCGAGCCATTAAAATAATGTGCTTCTAATGCATAAATTTGATTTATGGTTTCCGATCCGGCATATGTTATATCTAAAACGGTCGGTGATGTCGGATTGTCTTCCCAGGCAATAGTGTTATCGTCACCGTCAGCCAGAGAGAAATCCATGGTACCAGACTCGCCCCAGGCGGCACCTGTCCACGTAATCCTGATTTTTGTCGGCCAATAGTCGGTTGTCCAGTCTGGGTATTCAGCGCCTTGGGCTTCGCTCGTAAAAGCAATCAATGACCCGCCGCCTGGTGAGTTGAAATCCCACTCGTCGTTCGTTCCGTCCCACGTAAAGGTTGTATTTATTTTCCAGTAATTTACCGTTAACGATTCGCCAAAAAAGGTATCCCATCCATCCCAAAGATCGCCTGAGACTGTTTCTCGGCCATAACCAATTTGGACCCAACCGTAATAAGGTATACCGGTCCAAATAAACTCCATCGCACCGCCATCAGTCGTGGTCGTACAGTCGGCCCAACGTCGATTTTCCAACGTTGTTTGCACTGTAACAACGGTGATGCCATACTCATATGCGTTTTCGGATATGTCCATGACCAGGAGTCTGTCACCGGCTGTCAACGTATGCTCTGATTGTTGCGGTAACAGTATGACTATCTCTTCGCTGTCTGAGTTGACAAAACAAACCGTGTTTGGCGCTGGCTCGTAATGCGTCGTAAACTCTAAAGCTTCGCCATTGTAATAATCGCCTCCGTTGATGTTTCCAGAAACATATTGGAAGATGTTATATTGTCCTGGCAAAGTTGACGCGCCGCCAAAGGCAGGGCTCCAGGTTAACGAACCAACGGGCCTTTGACGTAAATAAGTATCACCCTCAGTTATTGTGTCACTCCAGGTTGATCCGTCCGAGCTATATTGATACTCTCTATTTTTTGCCTCAATGTATATTGTCGTTTCATCATTGTTTATCGTATCCGCTGTTGGTGTCGCATCGCCCCAATTTTCAAGCATATTAAAACCATTGGCGTCATCATAAACCGAAAAAACGATATCAACCGTGCCGTTTTTATTTATCTTTGTTGAATCTATCATTGCCCGAAACTCGCCATAAAAATCATCTAAAACTTTTATAACGTCGTTTGGTTGCACTCTAAGCATATTATGATTGCCGGTAAACGAACCGGTCTTACGTACAAAATACTTTCGAATATAATGTAATTGTGCCGCTCTCTTTGCGTGTTGGCTGTTAGAAACGAAAGGAAGTTCGAGCGTTTCGTTTGCTGTATTTTCTGTATTTCCGGTACTGTTAATGGCCGACACGATAACTTTTCTTAATTCGTCTTGCGGCTCACCAGACGGACAATATGCTACATATCCTGAGTCAATCGTCGGGTCTTTGCTAAAAGAGAGTTTAAAAGACCCTTTTCCTTTTTGTTTTCCAACAACAAGTTCATAGTTTAACTTTCCAGAATCACCACCGGTCAAAGATACTTCATCAGCGTCAAAAACATGTAGTTCAAACTTATCGGTCACGATAAGCGTAGAATTACAAGCGTTTAACAACTGAGCGACAATTTCATGCTTACTTTTTCTGTCTGTAAACGCGCCCTCGAATGTTAACCCCCAACCAGAATAAGTCGACTCGGCAGCGGAAAAACTTGTGGAGTCTATCAATGCCGCCGGAACGTCCATGGATAACAAAACGGCTTCAATAACATCCGCCGGATTTGTTATCGTTTGCGTGTCTGATCGATAAAATTCAGTTAAACAGTCAACAATTTTACCGTTAATCGAAAAATGTCCGGCAGCATCAACCGTGCCGTCCATGTCTTCATCATAAATTTCCGGCTGGAAAACGCGATAACTCGTTCCATTGATTGTTTTTGTCGCTTGTGTAAAAGTGTATGAACCGGACGAGTACCTTGTTCTCGCATTGTCAAATTCGCGTGGCGTAGCTATTTCAGATATTGTATATGTATATGCAGACGATCCTAAAACGTAATATCTCTCTTCGTCGGCATCGATATAAACAGATTTGAGAGGTGCATAGCATGTACCAAAAGGAACCGGAACGCAGCGCGTACCTTTGTTTTCTGTGTTGTCATTAGCTTCCGATAGTGACGACACCAATGGCGTATTCGGCCAGTCGCCGTCTAAATAATAACTAAATAGATCCTTACAGGTTATCTGTTTTCTAAAATAAACGCTTGTTATGTTTGTCGTTTTAAACGTCCATTGCGCTATCAATACGTCATTTATAATGAGATAGACATCTGTGTCATCGTACTCATAACCTAAACTTGTTGACGCACCCGTAAAGCCCGACAATGTTCCATCAGGATCGACAATCGAAAAGGACAACATTGACGGTGCGAGTATGCCATGCTCGGATTTTGCACGACTTAATGTTATCCCGTTAAACGTTGCCGGGTCGATAGCGTTATCGTATGAGTCTCCATCATAACTGTATCCCGGTTGCGTTGAACATAAAACACTGGCACAGTCTATACACCAAATAGGAGTGATGGTTGTTGCTGCAACGGCACTGTTTTGTTCCGATGTGAAAGATAACATTTAGTTTCCTAAAACTTGCAGTCTGACAGATTTGATACCACGATTGCCGGACGGCTTAATCGTCCGTGTCACATCCGATGCAAACCGGACCGTGTATGTATGCTCGTCTGTTGGATGATCCCAGTTAAATGACTTTGCCATCCCTTGACATGTGCTATTATATGCGTTAAAAATTGTTGCCGCATCGTCCTCCGACAGATAACCCCATTCGAGCGTTACAAAAAACTTTGGTTCCGTGGTGTAACTTAACACGATCTCTGAGCCATCATCTAAGCACAGAACCTCCTGGTTCATCGTTCCGTACTCTTCAAGGATGTTGTGCGGTGCGATGTCCAATGTAAAAGACAAGTCCGGAGTAACTGTTGATAAATTACTATACATTTGGATTCATAGCCTCTTGCTCTTTGACGGCCAGGAAAACTTCTCTGCCGTCGATATTTACACTAAAATCAGGTCTTTCTGTTAAAATCTGATGTAAAACTGGCTGAATTTGATCAGCTATTGTTTGTCCAATAATAACCGGGTCCGTTTCACCGTTTTGACCGGTTAATATGTTAGATTCAACGATATCGTTCACACGGTTAACATCTTGGATAACGTTCGGACTTATCTCACCGTATCCACCAAACTCTTTAAAAAACTCTACAAAATCAGGAATGAACGACTGGTATTCTTTTATAGCCTCTTCGTCACCTGTCATAGCACCGGCATACAACTCAGAATATCTTGACCTGTAAGCATCATCTGACTGCACAGGTGACAAGTCTCCGCCTGTAAGGTCGAAAAGTGTTTGTTCAAGCGATTTACTGAGATCTTCCATACGCTCAGCCGTTTGCTGTGCCGTTTCACCTGCCTCCGATATCGACCGGATTAGATCGTTCATGTCGGCACCAAACTCCTGAAAACTAACGTCATATCCTTCAGCAATAGACATAAAAGCATTTTCATCTATTTTTGATAAAGCACGTATAAACGCTTCTATATCTTCCTGAGATCCGTTTAGGTCGTACTTGTCTTTTAGTCTTTGCTGTGATGCATCTGGATTAAAAAAGTCTGTTAAAACGTCCTGAGAAGACCGAATAGAATCATAAAATGCGTCTGCTTGCATTCTAATAGCGTCCGCTTCTTGTAGCCGCAATGCAACAGCATCGGAATAGCCTTCAAAATCGACACCTTCCATGTCGTTCAAATCCCAAAACCGTTTAAGCCAGGTGTCAAACTTTTCCGAAGTCTCATTAAGGATGCTGTCGAGTGCAGCCATATTGCGTTCAGGATTAAGCTCTTGCATAAAATCATCTATTTCGACCTGTTGCGCTTCTTTTAATGCGTTCGCTTGCAGGTTAAGAGCTTCTGTTCTTTTATTTTCGAGATTTTCAAGTTTTTCTGCGAGATTTCCAGATTCTTCTGTTGTGTCACCTAAACTCAAAAGCGTATCGCGCAAAGTGTTAAATTGGTCGTTGATGTCGCTTATTTTGTCAGATACTGTCGTATCAACACCGTTTATGTCGTCAATAATCGCATTCGACTCGTTTTTGACACCATCGAGTTTGTCGATATATGCAAAATTAACCTCATCGATAACGTCGGCCTGTAACGCATTAAGCGCGTTTATCTCACGCTGCATTGCGTCAAAGTCTTCAGAACCAGCCGTTAAGACACCGCTTGCGTTATATGCTTCAACAATATCGTTTCTGTATTTATTAAAGTTTGCGCGAATTTCTTCGATTTCAGCATTAAGATCGTATGGTTGCTCTACGTATTGATCGGCGTAACTAATTGCGCTATCCATCGTTTCGCCAACCGATTGATTTAATTGTTCACGGATAATGTTTTGCTTATCTCTCTCCAACTCGATTAACCGTCTGTTTAAATCGATCGTGCTTCCAGTTGCAAAGTTGAGTTCAACCAGATTTTCTTCAAGTTTTTCAAACGTATTTAGTAAGTCTTCAAACGGATTGACGGTTTTTCTTTTTTCAAGCCTGGCGTATAAATCATCAATCGTGCCTTCTGTTGCATCAAACACGTTTTGTTTTAATGCGCCCATTGCTTCGGCTTGTTTATTATTCGCTTTCGTTAATTCTTCTTCATATATCGTTGTCCATCCGTTAACGTTGCCGGTAGAATAATCCAAAAACGCTTCAAGGCCAGTATGCCAATTGTCGACCTGATCCATGATATTATTAAATGCCGTCTCAACCTCGTTGTCGCTTTCTCCTGACAGGCCTTTTATGATATTATCAAGGTTAGAGGATGCTTCATCAGAAACTCTGTCTCTTTGCGCCTCCATTGCTTCTGTGCGTCTTTCTTCGAGACGTGTTAACTCTTCATATGTCGCACCGTTTTGACGTAAAGCGTTCTCATACGAATCAAACTGAGCTAAAACGCCGTCGAACGCTTTGGCTATAGCGTTTGTTTCTCCAGCTAATTCGTCAATATAGCTTGATATGTCAGAATCCAATATAGCATCTCTAAGGTCTTGATATTCTTTTTCAAACGCTTCTTTTAGTTGTCCTTGGAACTCACCGCCTTGTTTGAAATAATTTTCGATAAACTCTTTTTGGTCTGCGATGTCAACGCCGTCCAACGCTCTCGGATCGATGTCCAATATAAGGTTTTTCTTATATTCTGCCATCTCGTCCGAGTCTCTTGTTTTAGACGCTTGTTGGATTAAAGACGTGTAGCCTGTGAGTATTTTATTTATTTCTGTCGATAAGGAATCTTCCGCTGTATCGTACTGCGTTGTTTTTCCCATTGACGATTCAAAAAATGAACGAGAACTATCTATAAAAGAGTTTCTGGATAATTGGATTTCAGCGTTTAGTTGAGTGATTAAACCGTTAACATATCTTGATAACTCATCTATTGTCTTATCAAATTGATCCGATGCAAATTCGAAATCACCATTTAAAAAACCGATCGTATCCTCAAGTGACAAATCAAATAAAAGCTCTTTAATTCCTACAATGTCATTTTTCTTAATGGCATTGTCTAAAACATTGGCGATTAGGTTTGCCGTTTCTTGGACGTTTCTTGGCAGTTCAAGCACTTCGATCGGAAACATTCCATATCCTGCGAATTGTGATCCGACTGTTGTATTAAGCGCCAGCGTTTCTTCGGCACCAGTGTTTATTCTCTCTGTAGCGATACCGGGGGGCTTGGAACCATAGAACGTGTAAGCGTCCATGTTTAGGCTCTCTAATGCGCTAATAACATTGTTTTGCACTGCATCTTTGAATTTAGTCAGTGACTGTTCAATTGATGAGGATGTCTGATTTGGCGTGTAGGAGCTACTTAGTTGTCTTTCCAGAGAGATAATATTATTGTTTATAGCGTTAATCAGATCATCTGTCTTACGCATCCATTCCTGGTGGATTTCAAGATCTTGTGACAATTGTAACCGTTTTCGTTCTTTTTCTTCGCGGTCGTCATCGTCACCCAAAAAACTGCCTAGAGTAGACACGCCAAACCCGATCCCCATCATAGTGGGATCGCCGGTTGACATAAGCGCCGATCCGGTCCCCTGGAAAACTGACTGCGCAACATTTTGACCGGACATTAACCCGGCGGCGGCTGTTGATATTCCAGAAAAAAGAGATGTTCCTAATTGTTGAGACGACCCACTTATTTCGCTTACGAAATCAGCAACAAACGTTTTCGCCATATCACCAAGTGAGTCAGTCCATGTCGAATTCATGGATTCAACCATACCAATAAATGAATCTTCGATATCGTCAAAGTTACCCTTGCTAATGTCTCCAAAAGAGTCTTTAAAGAACGCTCCAAGATCGTCCAGGTGCGATTTTGTGTTGTCGGCCATTCGCTTTGCGTTCGTCGGTATCTCTTTGGCTGCTTCTTGAAAAGCTACTTTTAACCCTTTGGTCGGGTCGTCAGATGAGAGATTTATCTTTTTATCAAGTTTTTCTCTAAGCTCTTTAAGTTTTTCACTAAATATTTGTTCCGCTCTTAGCTTTTCTTCATTGTTACCAACGAAAGAGTTTAATTCATTCGCAAGCCTTTCCGTTTCAATGTTATATATTTCGTCTGCCATTTGTTTCTTTTGTTCATAAGAAACGTTATCGAATTCGATTATCTTCTTTAGGTTATCGAGTTTTACTTTTGCCAGATGGTTATATTGTTTAATCTCCTGTTCGTTTTCTTTTTCAGCTTGCTTGACTCGTTTTAACCCTGCCTTTTGTTCAGCTTTTAACTGTTTTTCTATCGCATCTTGTTTTAACTTAAGGATATCGGCTTGTTGTTTATTGAACTCTTCTTGACGTTTCGTACTTATTTCGCTTATGTTCTCATCGAGTTTAGGCTTTAACGCTTTAACCGAATCTAATAGTTTAGTGTTTTTTGTCTTCTCGATTAATTTTTCATATGCTTTAGTTAGATTGTCGATCTTTTTTTGATAAGAGTCCATTGGAACCTGCGTCAACAGTTTATCCAGATGCGTTATTGACGTTTTAATGGCAGACTCTTGCTTTATCGTAAGTTCTTTAATACCATCGCTTACATCTTTATTTTCGATATTTTTAGGTTTTTCGTTGATCTTTTTAAGATTATTTTCGACAAGTTTTTTTACTCTATCGTCTACATTTTTATTAGCATCGATTGATACTTTTTGAGTCTTTTTTATTTCATCTTGTAATTTTTTTTCCTGATCTCTTAGCGTGTCAATGCGCGTTGTACCAAAATCAATACGTTGTTTAAGCCATTTTTTTGACGCATCCTTACTATTTGACTCGTAAAGTTTATTAAACTTTTTGACCGCATTTTCAGCTTTACCAATGTCTTTTGTTACTTCATCTAACTGTTTTTGTAACTCTACAACCCTTCTATTTTTTACAGGATTTTTTTCAAAATCTTCTAACGCCTCAGAAGCATTAAAGATAGCATCTTCCCAGGACATTTCACCTGTTGACGCTATCGCAAACGTTTTTAACCTGTCGTATACTTGACCCAAGCCCCAAGAAACGAAACTGACGGCTTTACCAACGCCTTCAAGCGTCATTTTTATCACGTCAAGCGTTCTTGGAAGATCTTGCGCAATCATTTCTCTATTATTTGAAAGCCAGTCTTTCACCCCGTCATTTATATTCTTTACGACATCAACAACAAGATCCAAACCACCTGAATCCATGAAAGTGACCTGAATGTCGTTCCAGGTGTTTGCCAATCGGTTTAGATTGCTTTGTGCTGATTTAGTAGATTCATCCAGCGTGCCAGCAAACTGTTCGCGTAAGACTTTAGAAAAGGCAGGAATAAACTCTTCTGGCAAAACCTTTCCTTCCGCAAGCATTTTTGTAAACTCTTCACGAGTTTTACCCATAGCTTTAGCCGCCAGGTTCATCGCACCTACGAGACGCTCACCCATCTGATTCTTGAGTTCTTCAGCCATGACCTGGCCTTTGCCCAGAATCTGAACTAACGCCCTGAAAGTACCACGGATATTGTCGGACGATGACCCCATTGACACCATAGCTTCGGAAATACCTGTAAAGGCGTCACGAATGCCCTTGCCCTCTAACGCCGTACCTTTTGCAGCCGCTGTCAATTGTGCGTAAGATGATATTTGATCTGTAAAAACGAGTCCAAGGCGCTCTGATTCTTTGCGTAAAAAAGCAAACTCTGTTTTAGCTTTTGTCGCTGAGCCTGTAGCCGCTGTCATCGTTTTACGAAACGTGTCCATTTGGATACCGGCATCCAGGAAAGATCTTCCAAGGTTTATTGCGCCATATATACTTACAATACCGGTCAACTCACGTTTTAAACCAGTTGCAGAGTTTAAAAGCCCGTCAAGTCCTTTGCTTGACGCTTCAGACGTTTTTCTAATCTTGCGACCTAACGCTTCAGCCTCTCCACCGGAGGCTCTATACATTTTTTGCAATCTATCAAGTACTTTTTGCTGTTTTCTGAACGCATCGCTCATCCTAACTGCTTGATTTTGCAATTTAATTTCAGACAACGCTGTTTTGTTCATGGCTGTGGCAGCCGTAAGCACTGCCTTGGATGTCTTTTTTATAGCCTTTTCAGCAAGTCTAAACGTGTCGGCCAACTCTTTCATTTTACCAAGGCCGCTAAAAGAGTCGTTAAGCCTCTGCATCGACATATGCAATGTTGCAATGTTGCGATGGACAGCTTTAAAACCTGCTTCTGTCATGTTTTTAGCTGATAAGACTATTTCAAGTTTTGGGTCGCTCATCTATACAAGTCCTTGACCATTCGGCCATTTGCCGCCGTTATATTTAATCGTATAGTACTCTTTAAAACGGTTGCGCATATGTTCCCGGTGTGCTTCAAAAAAAGGTTCCAAGATCGGCCTAGCAGATGTTTCGAATTGCTTTGTGTCGTCTCTAATAAAAAAGAACTGTCTATATTTCTTCGGCACGTCACCGTCTTCGGCCATACGCCTTAACTTTTTTCTAATTTCGTCAGAAACTGGTGTCTTAAAACCTTTTTGATGTGATTTAGCCATACCTTTGGCTCTTTTCGAAATGCCTGAGCCTACCCATCCTATGCTGATAGAATGAGTATTACTTATTTCTTTTGGCCTGTCGTAGTGCGTATATTTTGCAAGGAACTTAAGAAGATCTCTTTTACCGGACAGTTTCCTTGATATTTGACGTTTGTCTTTATCATATGACTTACCGCCCGGTTTTTGTTTCCGGATTTCTGTCGCAAGCGTTTTTTTTGATGAAAAACCAACGCCTCTAAGCACCATTGGAATGATATCATCGGCGCGCTTTTCGGCCCGTTGCAATGGCTTTATTAGATCGGTGTCCTTGTTTTTGATTTTCGCGTTTATTCTTATCATTCTTTGATCCGATCCTGTTCAGGTGAAAACGTTCAAGTGCTTGGATTTTGCGCTTTATATCAGGACACCATTCTATTTCTAATTCATGACACGCTTGTCGTACTTCCGAATAATCAAGGCCGATTACGCCGAAACCTCCAGCTCTCCATTGTGTTTGTACTTCAAGCCAAATGTCCCAGGCGTTTTGGTTGACTTGTAAAACATCAGGATGTTGATTATATTCACACTTTCTACAGTCAGCCTCGGTCTTTGTCGGTCTACATGCTTCACAGAAACTTAGTCTGTTGCTGTCTGTAACCCAGCCCCAGACGTCTTTAAGTTTTTTTCCTCTTCCTTGCTTCCGTATGTTTCAGACAAAATCGCGTTCCAGATCGGAAGCGTAGAATCAGAATGCACAAGATCGTCAAGCGTGTTAATCTCATCGGCAGTCAAAACCAAATCAAACGCCGCATCCATGGCATCGTCAAGCGTTTCAAGCGATAATTTTGGTCCGACATACGTGAAACCGTACTTTTTAAGAGATTTTACCTCTTTGCGTGTCAGACCTCTGATATTAAAAACTCTGTTGTTGATTTTTACTTCTCTCATTTTGTTTGCGCCCCTGTTAAATTAAAAAAATTAATACGATGCAGTCGTGTTCGTGACTGTTATTTGCAATGCTGACGTGGTAGCATTGTTTGCATAAAAACCTTGAAAATCAAGCGATTGAACAATGCCTTGCGGACCAGAAACAGGTGGTGTTGCAACAGAATAATAGATCTCAGGCATGTAAATATCCACAATCGAACTCGATCCGTTAGTAAAGGTTATCTGCAATCCGGACTCTGTGACGTTGATAGCTTTATCAATGAGAGAGTCGTCTTCAAACAGCGCAGTAAGGTTTCCACCAACCGAAACGATACCTTCCGGAATTGCTCCAAGGATTCCGCCGCCGCCAATAACATACTGTGATGTGTCAAGATTACATCCAATATTTACATTAACACTTGTCGCGTTGGATATTTCTGCGGGCGTTGACCCTTCTTTAACCGCTGCCTGAAAATTAGAAAGCCGCGCAAGAGACACGTCTGTTGGAGTGCCGTCAAAAGATGTTCCGGCTGGTTCATTGTATTTAGCACCAACAACATCAAAGTTGGCAACCAATTCACCATCACCACCGATATCTATAGTCATACCATTAATTTTACAGCCATTATATTTAATATACTGTGAAATATCTGTATAACCGATTTCAATCGTTAAGGAATCCTGAGTGTCTGGGACAGTAAAAACGTGATTATAAGGATCAGTCCCGGATGATGTCGGATCGCCAAGCATCGCCTTCATCCAATACGCAAATGCGCTTGAATCTACCGGTACCGTAACCTGACCAGATACTGACTGATTACCTGAAAACGGTTCCACCGGATCTCTTGCGCCGGTAATCGTTGCGGCAGAATTCATATTCCTTGAGCCAACAATGTCGCAAGAGTTGAACGGCATCTTAAACCCAGCGGATGCGTCCGTTCCGAATGTCGTTTCAAAACCGATCAAAAGCTCAGCGTTTGAACCTGTAGCTTGTGCCATTTTAAATTACCTCCAAAAAATATTATAACAATGGATCTTGTCCAATACACATATGCTCACGCACTCCAACAACCATCTCCGACTGGATAAAAGGAAAGTGTGATATCGAATCCGTAGATACTTCCACGGAGATTAAATCGGTTACTGTTGAATTGATTACATTTTCGATATTTTTTCTAAAAGCCTCTACTAAAGAACTACCTTCGAACCTAAAAAGATTATCAAGTAACTGGATAGGTTGAGCATCTTTGTAGACAAAGCATAAAAAACCTAAATAATGCTCTTTTGTCCTACGCTCTTGATCAACGCTTTTATCAAGG
>Ga0272440_1002233_pt1 | contig 15221 bp, 7 predicted proteins | sample SSMMMBAug17_FD_192440 | JGI IMG/M metagenome (GOLD analysis project Ga0272440, IMG submission 192440) | Marine sediment archaeal communities from Little Sippewissett salt marsh, Falmouth, MA, United States - SSM-MMB-Aug17 | ecosystem: Environmental > Aquatic > Marine > Wetlands > Sediment ... | reverse complement strand
AAGGAGTGTATGATGAGACGAGCAATTATTTTTTTCACAATTATATTTTCAATTGTTGCATTCGGATGTTCCAATGACAACGGACCTTTCAATCAAACAGTTCAAGGGACAGTTTCTGTCAATCCAATTGTATCTGATGCATCCATTTCAGCAAAAGATGCGGATGGGAATCCAGTAAATTTATATGGCAATCCTGTAAGTGATGATAATGGTGCTTTTGAAGTCGATATTCCCATCAATACAGCCATGCCGGTAACACTTTCTTTTACTGGAGGGAAATTAAATAAAACCGAAAATTTTGAAGGGGTTGTCAAAACAATTGTTGAATCAGATCAACAAGAAAAGGTTTATGCAACAACACTTTCAACCTTTATTGCAAATTCATTTGAACAATCGGGTGATCTTGATGCTGCGAAAGCTCAGGCAAAAGATCTTGTTAATAGCTTGCTTGATACGGATGATCTGCAAGTTGATAATAGTCTTGACTTTTTTACGACATCACCAGGTGAGGATGCTGTAAATCCGCTCAATGGTTTTAAAATGAAATATGCGAATAAAGCTTTCGCACTTTCATTAAGTCGCTATAATAATGCGCCTTTGTCTTCCAAGACTTTTTCTCAGGCATTGACTAAAGCTGCCGCACAGATCAATGAAAACAAGGAAACATTTACTCAGCAACTCAAAAATGAAAAGGAAGCAACAGTTCCTCAAGAAATTATTCTTGATCAGATCATTCAAGAAGGGGACCTAAATCCCCAAAATAATGATTTGATTGATCAACTGCCAGGGTCTATGTCATCGCAAATTCATTCTATTGCTGAAACAGATTTTAGCCTTTGTATCATGCATGTCAATGATACACATTCTCACATAGAAGCAACTGAAACCAGCCTTTATATAGATGGAGAAAAAACATATCTTGAACTGGGTGGATTCAGCAGGCTTCAAACAAAAATCAATGACGTTCGATTGATGAATCCCCGCACATTATTTGTACACGCTGGTGATGCCATTCAAGGGACGCTATATTTTACTAAATTTAATGGCCGTGCAGATATTGATTTCTTGAATACCATGCATGTTGATGCCATGGTCGTTGGAAATCATGAATTTGACAAAGGCCCGCAGGTTCTTGCTCAATTGGTCGATGAAGCAACTTTTGGTATATTGGGAACCAATGTAAACGCAAGTAATGAACCCCTATTAAGCGGGAAACTTTTTAAAAGTCTTATCAAAGAATATCCACAAGGGAAAGTGGGGATTATCGGTCTTGTCACACCTGAAACATCTGTTATTTCAAGTCCTGGTGACAACATTACGTTTGATGATGTCAAAACAGCCGCTGAAAATGAGATTTCCAAATTAAAGAATCAGCAAATTAACAAAATTATTGTATTGAGTCATATGGGTTATGATGAAGACGTTGAATTGGCAAATCAGGTAAATGACATCGATGTGATCGTGGGAGGACATTCCCACGATCTGTTAGGGGATTACAGTTCTTTAGGAATGAACAGCCCTGATTCAGCCAATCCCTATCCCACCGAAGTCAATGCATCAACTGGAAAAGTATGTATTGTCCAATCCTGGGAATGGGCCAAAGCGCTAGGAATTTTGGATGTTCGTTTTGATTCGGAAGGTAAAATCCTTTCATGTTCTGGAAATGCAGTACTATTGGCGGGTGATACCTTTAAACAAAAAGACAATGATGGGATCAAACAGGTTGTATCAAACCAAAAGAAACAAGAGCTATTAAATGCGATAAAAACCAACCCAAAAATTGATGTTGTTCAAGAAGATTCGAGGATTTTAGAAAAACTGGCTCCCTATAAATCGCAAATCGAAACGCTTCAGACAGAAGTCATTGGCACGATCGATGAAGATCTCTGGCATGTTCGTGTTCCTGGATCCAATCATGAAGCATCCGGTGAAGTCTTAGAAAATGGCAGCTATATCGCACCTGTTGTCTGTGAAGGTATGTTATGGAAAGCAAATGATGTGGGACTCGATGTAGACATTGTAATTCAAAATGCTGGGGGCATTCGTGTGGATATTCCCAAAGGTGATTTGACAGTTGCCAAAGCTTATGAGTTACTTCCTTTTGGTAATACATTATATATTCTTGATTTAACAGGAAAAGAAATAGTCGATTCAATTCAAGCTGCAGTGAATAGAAGTGGTGGTGCATTCCCATATGTTGCTGGTGCAAGATATATGCTTCAGGAAGGTAATGTTCAAAATGTTGAAATAAAAAACCAGGCTGGAGAATGGGAAGTGATCAACGAACAAAGCCTGTATCGATTGGGTACAAACAACTATATTGCAGGCGGTGGTGATGCCTATACAATTTTCAAAAATGCGACAGCATATCGATATGATACTGGATTTGTCGATGTTGACATCTTTATGGATTATATTGAAGCCAATACACCAATCAAACGCCCAACATCGACAGGAATATCTGTTGTTGACAAGATACAATCTTTAATCGTCAAAATCATTGAAACAACAGATATTCATGGTTCATTGTTCCCATATGATTTTATTGAAGACAAAAATGTCAATCATTCACTGGCACAAGTCTATACCTACGTAAAAGAAGAACGTGCAAAACCAGATCAGGAAGTTATTCTACTGGATAATGGTGACATCCTTCAAGGTCAACCCATTGTCAATTATTATAATTTTGAAGTGGATTTAGATGCGACAACACACATTGTTCCTGCTGTCATGAATTACATGCAATATGATGCCGGAACTGTTGGCAATCATGATGTTGAACCCGGACATGCCGTATATGACAAACTGGTCAATCAATTTCAGTTTCCATGGTTATCTGCAAATAGTGCGCGTGTCGATGGCGTAGATGATTTTGATACATATTTTGAACCCTATACAATGATCGAAAAACAAGGCATTAAAATAGCAGTGATTGGCTTGACAACACCGGGAATACCCAACTGGCTTCCTCAAAGTCTCTGGTCTGGCATGGAATTTAAAGACATGATTGATTCAGCAAATATGTGGGTTCAGCGCGTGAAAACCAATGAAAATCCTGATCTGATTGTCGGGTTATTTCATTCTGGTGTTGATTACACGTATAATGGTGGAACCGCTGAAATGGAAAAAAATGAAAATGCTTCCAGACTGGTCGCAGAAAATGTTCCTGATTTTGACATCATTTTTACCGGACATGATCATACAAATTGGAATACAGAGTTCAATGGCGTAAAAATTCTGGGAGGAAATAATGCTGCCGTTTCTGTGCCAACAGCAACAATTACTTTCACATGGGATGAAGAAGCACAAAAATATAACAAAACGATTACTGGAGAAATTGTTGATACCACCACTTTTGCAGCAGATCAGGATTTAATGAATGCATTTGATGATGAAATCCAAACTGTCAAAGCATACGTTTCTGAGCAAGTAGGAACATTTGAAAAAACAATTACTTCTCGTGATGCAATGTTTGGAGATTCTGCCTTTGTTGACCTGATTCACCAGTTACAGTTCGAAATCTCCGATAATGATCTTGATCCAGAAGGAAATGGCGCTGATATTTCATTTTGCGCGCCATTGCAATTTGATAAAACAATTGAAGCCGGACCGGTTTATATCAGAGATATGTACAAACTCTATAAGTACGAGAATCAGCTTTTTCTCATGGAAATGACCGGCCAGGAAATTATGGACTATCTAGAATTCAATTACGACAAATGGATGAATCAAATGCAAAGTGAGGATGACCACCTGATAAACTACAAAATCACGCCATCATATAATGCAGAAACAGGGCAATGGTCCTATGAATCTCAAACAAGATACTATAACTATGATTCTGCAGCTGGAATTAAATATACAGTTGATATTACAAAACCATCAGGACAACGTGTCAGTATTATTTCAATGGATAATGGCTCTGATTTTAACTTAAATACCACCTATAAAGTAGCCATTAATTCATATCGTGGAAATGGCGGTGGTTACCATATGACAACAGGCGCGCATATCAGCGATCCTTCAAGTCGAATTATTGCCAGAACCGAACGTGATTTAAGATACTATCTGATTCAATCAATCAGAGAAAAAGGAACTGTCAACCCAGTTGCATTTGGTCATTGGGAAGTGATCCCTTCAGAATGGGCTGAAAAAGGCATGATAAAAGATTATGAAGTTCTTTATGGTATACCAACATTTGCTGTATTTGCAGATCCACATATGATGGATCCCAGCCTGATTGTCAATGATGGAACTGCCTTCCAGACATACCTGGCTCATGATCGAAAACTCCTTGCTGAAAGTGATGCAATCCTCAAAGCAACAGTGAATGCAATTATTGCAAATAAAAATATTGATTTTGTTATTGTTCCTGGAGATTTGACCAAAGATGGCGCAAAAGTCAGTCATGAAAAGGTGGCGACATATTTACAGGATATTGAAAATTCAGGCAAAAAAGCGTACGTTATTTGCGGCAATCACGATGTCAACAATCCACATGCTGTTTCATTTGATGGTGAGAATACCAATACAGTTGATACAGTATCCCCGGCAGAGTTTGCACAAATTTATACCCAGTTTGGCTATAGTGAATCATTATACAGAGATCCAAATTCCCTGAGTTATATTGCAGAACCTTCAACCAATGTTTGGCTTTTTGCCATAGATTCATGTAAGTATGGTGAAAATATAGCACTGGGTAAACCGGTAACTTCAGGCCAAATCAAAGCTGAGACACTCAACTGGCTTACAGAAAAACTGGCAATGGCGAAAACGCTGGGAAAACAGGTCATTGGGATGATGCATCATGGACTTTTAGAGCATTATACCGGCCAATCACAAGTTGTTGGTCTGGGTGATGAATATGTGGTAGATAACTGGGAAACAGTTTCAAACACCCTGGCATCTGCCGGACTTTCCATGGTTTTTACCGGTCACTACCATGCTCAGGATGTCACGAGCAAAACATGGAATGATGATGGATTGGAATATTCGTTAACTGATGTTGAAACAGGTTCTTTGGTGACGTATCCCAACCCTTATCGAATTGTTCGATTGCAGGCAAACAATGTTGCTGATATTCAAAGCTTTACAATCAAAAGCATTGATTATAACACAAATGGCATTCCTTTTGATCAATACTCAGAATCTTTTATTTCAACAGGACTTCAGCAACTGGCCATTTATATGGCAACCCAACCAATCGATCAGGGCGGTTTTGGGATGACACTGGAACAGGCTGAGCAGATTGCACCATTTGTAACTGAGGCATTTATGGCCCATTATTGCGGCGATGAAAACCCATCGCAAGAAACCCAGACACAATTGTCATACATGCTAAACGATCCCCAAATGAAAATCTGGGCGCAAATATTGTTATCAATTTGGACAGATCTAACACCGCAAGATAACAATCTGATATTTGATATCAACAAAGGGGTTGAAACTGTATCAAATGATAAGATAACTGGATTTGCATCTGTCTCACACTATGCCGTACCTGATGGCGTTGCAGAAATTATAAAATGTACACCAGATGGTAAAACGTTAATATACACAGATGCCAGCTCTGCAAAAATCGGTTTTATAGATATTACCGATCCATCACACCCCTCTCTTTTAACCAGAGTGGATATCTCTCAGGAAGAAGACAGTGAGCCGACGTCTGTTTATATCAGTCCGGATGGGAAATATGCCTTTGTTGCAATCAGGAAAGGTGATGACCTGAACAATGCAAAAAATGGTGTGGTTGGCGTCTATGATATTTCAGACCTTCAAAATATTAACCATGTCACAGATATTCCTGTTGGCGTTGGACCTGATTCGCTTGCTGTCGCAAAAACATCGATAGACAATGACATTCAACTTCAAATCATTGTTGCCATTGAAGATGAAGAATCAGATGAAGAAGGTGACGCAACCTTAGGTGGTTCACGTCCTGGATCAATTGATGTCATTCAATTCAATAAAGATAACCCGGCTTTATCTATTGTCAGGACAATAGATCTGGTCTCAGCCCTAAATGATTGTTCAGGTGTCAACTATCCCAATGATCCGCAACCTGAATATGTTGCAATTCATCCCTCTCAAACACGCGCAGCAATAACACTTCAGGAAAATAATGCGGTTGCGATTATTGATATTAGTGATCCAGAAAATCCTGAGCTAGAACGAATTTTTTCAACTGGTAAAGTTGTTCGTACAAATAATGCGGATCTCCTTGGTGATTCTGAAATCAACCCTGTAGACAGTTTTACTGGTCGAAGAGAACCCGATACAATCGCTTATCTGGAATCAGGCTTTATTGTAACAGCAAATGAGGGTGATACATCATACGATACTTTTGGTGAGCAAGAATATTCTGGGGGCAGAAGTTTTACCATTTTCGACGAATTTGGCAATGTGATGTTCGATTCTGGCGCACAGATGGAAATGCAGGCCATTGTTTATGGACATTATCCAGATGAACGGTCCCATAAACGGGGTATTGAAGTTGAAGGAATTACAACAGCAAGACTGAATGGTGTTGATTATGTTTTTCCAGCTTCTGAACGCGGCTCTTATGTTTCTGTCTATCGCGTGGCGAATCCAATGAATCCAGAATTTGTCTGTTTTCTTCCAACAGGTATTGCCCCGGAAGGAATACTTGCAATTGGTAATCGAAACGATAACAACATACTTTTAGTTACCGCGAATGAAAAAGATGGTACAATCAATATTTTTCAAGCGCAAACAAATGAGTATCAACCTTCACCACAAGAACCAGTGATAATCAGTGCAGATACAAGCATTCCATGGGCAGCACTATCCGGAATGACAACTGATGGCACGTATATTTACGCTGTTCCTGACAATGCTTTTGGAGAATCTAGAATTTATCGTATTGACATGTCTGATGTGTCAAAAGGACAGGCAACTATTGATCAGGTTATTTTCCTTACAGACTTAGAAGGAAATAGAATTTCTATAGACCCAGAAGGAATTGCTTACAATAATGGAGACTTTATCATTGTCTCTGAATCATCAGTTATTACCCAAAATGAAATTCTATTTGTGAATTCTACAGGAATTGTTCAGGATCGCGTACAACTTCCTTCAAATTTAGTAAATACATATGGAAATCCTGGAAAATTTGGATTTGAAGGCGTTACAGTCGATTCTCTCGGTCAGTATGTTTATGTGGCCTTACAACGTGGTTTTATTACGACTGACAACTATGCAAGGATACTCAGATATGACACGCAATCTCAAGAATGGATTACCGCACGTTACTTTTTTGACAAAACAAATGCCAATGATAGTTTATGGATGGGAATTTCTGAAATCGTTCTTGTTGATGATCAAACCATGCTGGTTTTGGAAAGAGACAAAGGAAAAGGTATAGAAGCTGAGATTAAAAGAGTTTGCAGCGTGGATATCAGCAATTTTGATAAAGAAAACTATGGGTTAACCAAAAGAATAATAAAAGACATGGTAAAAGATAATAACTATCTTCAAGAAAAAGCTGAGGGGATGACCATTCTGAATGGCAATATTTGGGTTGTTAATGACAATGATGGTGCAAATTGGACGCGTTTGATCAATATTGGTGCTTTTGAATAAGGCTTCAGTTTCAAAATCGTGATTGATTTAAAATTTGAGGAGACGCACTGCTCTGTGCGTCTCCGAGCTAAGATGGGGGCAAATCGTTCAATGCTTGCCCTCATAACCTTCACAATCAGCATTTATAAACTGCCACTTCTGTTTGTCTCAATTGTATAAACTTCGAACAATCCTGAAAATGAAATACTGAACGCGTTTTGTTCCAAATTGTTCATTTATGTTGTTACAATGATCCAGTCATTTTCAAAGCATTATCCCAATCAATTTTTTTAGATTTTACAAATTAAAACAAAAAAATAATTTATTCTTCACTAAACATTAATTGTTTTTGTTTAGTTTAATTAAGATGTGAAAAAAATTCTTTCATAAAAATATTCTTTTCACACCACACATAAAATGTATTTTTTTAGTAAAAAAACAAAGATAAGGAGAAAAAATTATGAAGAGGTTAATTATATATATAGCAGCAATATTGATATTTGCCAGTACCGAAAATGCTTATTGTGAAGTTATTCGCCTGGCTACAATGAATTGGCAGCCTTTTTATGGTAAAAACCTCTCTGAGGGAGGTTTTTTTACTGCACTTTCACGAGAGGCTTTCAAACGTTCAGGTTATGAGTTGAAGGTTGTATTTATTCCCTGGAAAAGGGCTCTGGAAAGATCTAAAGAGGGTAATTTTGACGGACTTCTTGGTGCATACTACAGTGATGAGCGAGAAAATCATTATTATTTTACTGACCCGATTGCCAGTAATGACGAGGTGTTTATCACTAGAAAAGGGCACGACATAACTTACAACAATCTTGATGATTTAAAAAATATCAGGATAGGCGGTCTAAGAGGTGGTGCACAGTCAACGGAATTAATTAAACAAGGTTTTAGAATTGAATTAGCCAGCGATGACATTTTAAATATCAAGAAACTTAATTTCAAAAGATTTGATCTGATTATTATAGGAAAGCAAAGTTTTTACTATTTATTGAGTTCTCTTGAAGAATTAAAACCGTTTTCTGGAAATTTTGATGTGCTTGAACCGCCATATAAAACCTACGATCTTTTCGTCACTATTACTAAAAAGAGGATCAATGGAAAAGATATCGTCAATAAATTTAACAAAGCGCTCCAGGATATGAAATCAGACGGCTCATACGTTGAAATCATAAAACGTTTTGGGCAAAATGTACAGATACTTTACACGAAAAGTCAATAAAACTAAACAACTTTTTTACTTATAAGCCTTCTGTAAAAGTGCTGGTTATCTTCCAGGACGGAAGACAACAAACGTATGCACCGAATAAACCTGTGATACGCAGTGTTATTCGTATTCATTGGAGATAAAATTATGAAAATTACGCGTAGAGAATTTAACATTGGTTTATCTTCTTCTCTGCTGCTTGCTACTTTTGGTTGTTTAAGTAGAAGAAAAACACAAAAGATAGAATGGTCTAAAGGAAAACCAAAGGTTATTATAGTTGGTGCAGGTATATCAGGGTTAATAGCAGGTGTACGACTTACAGAAGCCGGAATGGATGTTACCGTTGTTGAAAGTGAGCCACAAGTTGGGGGGAGGGTTTATTCAGAAGAATTAGGTGGCACTCATGCTAACCTGGGCGCACAGTACTTTTTTATGAGCGACAACGATTACTTGAATTATTACGTAAAAAAAAACAAGAAATTCGTCCCATATGGTGGTCTTCATGGAGCACTTTGGGACGGAATGTTTGTTGCCTCATATGATGAGAGCTTCTTTGCCAAACTACCGATAGAAGAATCCTCATTATTAGAAATAGATGCTGCAACTAAGAAAATGCAGAAGGCCTATAAAAACCTTGCAAAAGGCAGGGACTTTATTCTTGATAGGAATCCGGTATCAAAGATATGGTCAGATTTAGATAGTATCAGTGCTTCAGAATATTTATCGAATTATCATCCTGATGTAACCAACTTTTTCAACTGTTTTCTGAAGCCTGAAGGCGGTATTGGCGCATCCGGAACCTCTGCATTATTACTTGTTGGATGGTATGGAGCAACCAAAGGGGATGGAACAATATACCTCATTGAAGGGGGAAATCACAATCTTACAGAAGCCATTGCGTCAGACATTAAAGAAGGAGGTAATACGATTCTCCTTTCAACAGGTGTTGAAGAAATCAAGCAAACTGATACTGATGTTTCAGTGCACTGCAAAAATGGTGAAAAATTGAATGCGGATTACATCATCGTGACAACACCAACGACAGTTGCAAAGAAAATTGTGACAGACCTGCCTAAGAAAAAGAGAGAGGCGCTAGATGCGGTAAGATACGGCGCAAGCATGCAAGTTGGATTGCATTTGACAAACTTCTACCCTAAGGAAAAAGTCGCATCTTGTATTTTCCATAATGAGAATATCAATGCTTATATGGATCAATCAAAGAAATCTAAAAAGGGTGAAGCTGTTATTAGTATCAATATATCTGGCAAGGATGCGCACGAGTTGAATGATGAGGGTATCATCAACAGGGTATCAGAAGTCCTTGTAAAAATTCATCCTCAATTTGACCCTAAGAAGCACATTGAAAATCATTCTATAAAAAAATGGCCTGATGGTATTGCAATTTTCCCAGTAGGACTATCAACCAACCATCAAGATGCATTAAGAGCGCCAGTTGGTAGAGTTTACTTTGGTGGAGATTATACCCACAATCCAGCTCTTGATGGTGCTGCTTGGTCTGGCGTTCGTTCTGCTGATCAAATTATAAATGCTGCAAAAGAGACTTACCCGATGGTGCGAATAACTTGAGGATAACGACCACGGGGACGGAAATGGGGACGTCTATGATTTTATGCTATTTGTTTTTCAGAGCTCAAGCGTCAGTTTTTGAAACTTTTATATGAATTCAACGTTTGTTTCATATGCCATTTTTTCACCTCTCCTTGATAATCGACTTACCGCTGATTGGCACACACCAATTTTTTCAGAAATTTCAATGGTGGTCAAACCAAGTTTGCGATGCCCCCAAAAACATAATAATGCTCTGGCTTGAACAGTTCTTGGGGATTTATCTCCAGACATCACTTCATTTGGAGTCATATTTAGTACACTGGATACGCTTTGTACCGCATTGTACCGCATTGTACCGCATAATTGAAGTCATACCCACCTGCTTTTAGCGCATATTTCTCTTCAAGTTGTTCATTGGCAGCATTTAATACGTTAACCACAAAATCACTATTACCTAAAATACGCTCATCACCTTTTATACGCGCATCTGTCTTGCGAATCGCTTTAAGTTCAGTCCAGCCGCCGGCACTTCTTACAAGGCCACCTCCGGACAGAACAGGCAGTCTGCCTTCCGAAAGTCCTTTTTCAACAAAAGAACGTTATCTTTTGACTGTCGATCCTTTTTTATCAGAAAAAAAGCCATACACATAATCGATATTATGCCATGACTGTGAATTATTACCCATGATAACGCTATGTCCACACCATGGATATGTATCCAATTCATTCATGTCTGAAACTATCTCGGATCTCAAAGGATTTAAATGAATGTATCGTACCAATTCCTTAAAATATAGATCTTCCTGGCATAAAATTGATTTGTACCTGTTTTGAAAAAGCTGACCATGACGTTTGTGTCTCTTATTGAACCACCCTGCATATCCTGTAAGCAGCCTGTTCATCAATACCGAAATTGGAACCGAACCAGTTCTTAGTAACAAATGAACATGGTTAGTGATGAGAGTCCATGCGAAGCAATCTGTGCGTGTTTCAGGTATTAATTCTGAAAGTCGTTGTAAAAAAGTTTTCCGATCATAATTGGATCTAAAAATCTTTCTACGCTCTATTCCCCGAACAATGATATGATGCAATGCTCCGGGTGCGTCTATTCTTGCTTTTCGTGGCATATTCAATCAAATATCAAACTTTTTACTTAAAGTAAAGCATAAAATCATAGACGTCCCTATTTTTTCCTGGTGTCTTTGGCGGTACTGGAAAGAATTCTTTTTTGTTGACCTATGAGAGCCAGCTAGACATGAATAAACTGGAAGAGTTGATGTCATTGGGTAAATACCGGAATCAGCAAGTGGATATGCTGACCTTGAGCGCCTGTCAAACAGCTCTGGGAAATGAACGTGCGGCATTGGGCCTGGCAGGTGTGGCAGTTAAGGCCGGGGTAAAAAGTGCAGTGGCAACGCTCTGGTATGTGAATGATCAGGCAACCTCCCTGGCCATTCGAGAACTTTATCGTCAATTGAAAAAAGACAATATGACCAAAGCAAAGGCCTTGCAAAATGCGCAAAAAAAGCTCCTTGCAATGCACAGATACTGGCATCCCATTTATTGGGCGCCATTTTTGTTGATTGGGAGTTGGATTTAAATCTGTTGGATCAAAATAAAGAATGAACGATCTATTGAAATCAACCATCAGAAAATCTTAAAACCATTAAATTGATAACTGGACGTTGAGAACTATAACATTTCTGAAATTTGAGATAATTTAATATAAAGTTAAATTTATTATTGACACATATATTTTTATAATATAGCCTCGAAGAAAATCTAATTGTGAGGTGAAATATGCATAAAAAAATAATAATGCCTGAAATCAAACCTGTAGATGAAAATGTTATAATGATAGGGGCGAATCTATCATTAGAATTTAATAAGAAAGATAAAAACTTGGTGCTTTTGAAAAAAAGTGGTGTTCTTATGAAAAGATTTGATCTTTCTGATAAACCAGCAAAAAAACTACTAGTTGTTGAAGCTGTTGAACTTGGTGCCACAAAGTATAAATTATCAGAAGCTCTCAAAATTAGCAGGCAAACGATACATAATTATATTGAGAGTAAGAAAAGGTTTGGCACCGAAGGATTATTAGGTAGATACAATCCAGATATGGGGAAAAACCTTGAGAAGCATAGTAAGCCAACACAAAAAAACAGAATTCAAGGTAACAAAGCAATCATTCTCGCTGAAGCAAGAAAAGCTGAACGAATTGAGAATGAAAATAAACAGTTAAAGCTAGATTTTGAATTTGGCTCAAAAGAAATTCCTAAAGAGGAAATGCCATTTAATGCGCTTCATGATTGGAAAGAAACCCGATTTGCGGGGATATTTCCATATTTAATCGTGTTAATCAATAAAAATCAGTGGGTTCAATTAATAATAAACCATTTCGGAACAGCCTATAAAATCTTTTTTGTCTTTTTGTTGATGTTTGCTCGCAACGTGAGATCAATTGAGCAATTAAAAAATGTTCATCTTAAAGAGGCTGGATTAATTCTTGGTTTCAAGAAACTTCCTGATGTAAAAGGTATTTGGCAATGGTTTTATAGTGCAAGCATATTAGGTCGATCAGCTTCATTATGTAAGAAATTTTTTAGAAATAATATATGTTGCGGGTTAGTAAATGAATTTATATGGTTTACAGATGGGTATTTACTACCATATACTGGAAAAGAGAAGATTCATCCAGGTTATAATACCCAAAGAAAAATGATGACTCAAGGACAAACAAACCAGGTAACATTTGATATCACAGGGCGCATTGTAGATTTCAAGATACAGGAAGGCAAAGGAGATCTAATAAATCATATAGTGGCGTTAAAGCGAGAATGGGAAGAAGTGCTGCAAGAAACACCAATAATGGTATTTGATAGAGAATGTTATGGGGGAGAATTTTTTAACATTTTGATTGAAAATAAAATTCCTTTTGTCACTTGGGAAAATCAGATAGATTCAAAAAAGTTAAATAAAATTAGAGATAAAGAATACTCAAACAAATTTGAATTGAATGGAAAAGATTATAAAGTATTTGAAGAAGAAGAGGAATTCATTGTTGAGGAGGATCAGGGCAAGAAATCTATTAAATTGCGCCGAATACATATTTGGAATCAAACCAATAATCGAAGAACATGTTGTTTCGCCTGGGATGCGGGAAAAAATTTGAGTACTGTTCAATGCGCCGAAGCAATATTAAGTCGTTGGGGAGCTTCAGAGTATACATTTAACCATACAAAAGAAAGACAGCCCTATCATTATCATCCAGGTTTTGATACCCAAAAAAGTGAAAATCAATTGATACAGAACCCCGAGATAAAAAAAATAGAGAAAGAGGCGAAGGAAATCAACAAACAGATAAACAAAAAACATAAGGAAAACTCAAAAGCACAGGAAAACTTAAACAAGGATGGATCAAGGCGAGAGAATTCAAAGAAGGCAAGGTTGGAAGCAGAAATCAAAGCGTTAGAGAAACGTCACAAGCAGTTATTAGAAGAGAAGAAAGAGTTCGCAAAAGAAATTGATGTATCGCGCTTAGAGGATTATAGAAATTTTAATACAATTGATAACGAAGGAAAAAATTTATTTGATTTCGTAACAGCATCAGTATGGAATGTTCGAAAAGAACTGACAGACTGGCTGTTTTGTCATTATCCGAATAAAAAAGAAACTGTAGATTTGTTTGATGCGATAACAGAATGTCATGGTTGGGTAAAATCAGAATCAGAAAAAGTGGTAGTGAGGTTGGAACCATTACAGCAACCATCTCGTAGAATGGCACAAGATCAATTATGTAAAAGATTGAACGTGCTACGAGCACAACTTCCGACAGGAAAACTGCTTCAAATAGAAGTGGGGACATCGCCAATAAAAAAGGCGATATACGAGAAAAGTAGAAAATAAGTCTATTGACTTAAAGCCAATCTTTTCCACTTAAAATATTCCAAATACTCAGAAAACATTGTCAATATTGACTTTGAACGAAATATTATTTTTTTGACCTCTTTAGTTATGCATAGAAAATAAAGAATAAAACTTGACAAAGTAAAATAATTATTTAGCCTATGACCCTCAAAACGTAAATCTAATCTCGAAATTTCTATTTGTTGCAACATTTTTCTTCCTTATAGCGGTTGTCGTTCAAAATAATTGGGTTCTTTCCTTTCATTTTGGCCTTCTTCGTTCAAAGTTGGACCATTGAGAATATCTAAACCCATTTGATGCATTATTTTGATAGTTACTGCAATGTCCTCTTGTAACGTAGAACCAGTTAAAATTGCGATAATACCAATTAAAACAGCAGGTTCCATTTTGCAGATATCTTGTAACGCTTGCTGTATCTCTGATTTTCCTGCAACAAATTCTGGTTTTCCCACAACAGGATACATCTTAACTTCTTGATTTTCAATAGTATTTTCATGGCAGTGTTCTTTGGACAACCACTATTAAGTGAAATAATAACTGAGTTTGACCCATACGATATAACGTTGTTAAATGAGAAGGAATGTCAGAAAATAGTTGATGATAATTCGGACTTTGAGCGAAAACCATTAAAGTATACAATATATTACTTTTAGTAATTACAATTTAATAACTTTCCCATATTTATAAAATCAGATAGTTATCGGAATAAAATTCGGAGATTAATCAAAATTTATGCAGTATCCTTTTTATACAGTGTCGAAGTTTTTATTTTTTCTTAAATAGAATGGCATATAAATTGCGTTGTCACTTCATATTTTTTAAGCCATATACCCTGTTTAAATAACATTAAATTCAAAATGGGAAAGTTATTTAATTGTGATTCCTTATCGGGAAAATATTTTTAGAAGCTCAGTCAAAATATGATACT
>Ga0272440_1002232_pt1 | contig 15234 bp, 14 predicted proteins | sample SSMMMBAug17_FD_192440 | JGI IMG/M metagenome (GOLD analysis project Ga0272440, IMG submission 192440) | Marine sediment archaeal communities from Little Sippewissett salt marsh, Falmouth, MA, United States - SSM-MMB-Aug17 | ecosystem: Environmental > Aquatic > Marine > Wetlands > Sediment ... | reverse complement strand
CGGTCTGTGCTGATGAATCCAATGACCAGTATTGACATTATTTGCGAAATCCTGGATGAGCAGGAAGACATTTATCATAATCATTTCGGAAATCTCGAAAATTAAGGTAGCATAGAGACATAGCATGCTCTTTTATTATCTTTCAATTATTTCATTTTCCCAAATTTTTAGTTAACTGGATTTACTATTTCAACAAAATAATGAGGATTGAACTATGAATTATACAAATAAAAAAAATTGTTACTTATTCATTTATTGCCTTATTTTTTTTATATTTATTTATGTAGTATACGAAAATGTTATTATAAGACCATTTCCTTTTATAATAATGAAATATGTTACAACGATTGACGATTTTAATGCATCACCTGACTTGCTTGAAAAAAATCAAAACATTTCATTTGAATTACCATTAAAAAAATCGTATATCACAAAGTTAAAAACATTCTTAAGTCAGTTTAAAACAAAAAAATGTGGATATTTTGAGGATGATATAAAAGCAGCAGTATCAGGAACAAGAACTTTGATTCATCACTCTAAAGGTCCTATAAGAAGAAATATAGATCAAATTATTTTAATCGATGATAACTTAGATAATATCTGTTCAGAAAACGCTAAAATTTTTGTAGCATTAATGCAGTCAATAGGTTATATAGGCAGGGTTGTCTGGATGTGCGGCCATACTGTAGCCGAAGTATATCAACCTAATTCTGGTTGGATTTTGATTGATCCATATGGAAATATTGCCTTTAAGGATATTAATGATAATTTTTTGGATTTACTTACTATAAACAAAAATTTTGATAAAGTAAGACCTGTTAATATAATAAGAAGAAAATATTCTGATTGTGAAGATTATATCGAATCAAAATATTTTCAAAAAAATTCAAAAAATGTTTATAATAACCAAAAATGCTTTGTTACACTGGATGGAGATTCATTATTTTCTTTTCATGAACAGCATAGAAAAGCCTCAAGTATTTTACGCAGTGCGTTATTTGGAGAATTTATTGTTGGTAAAGGAATTCAATATGTTTTAAAGGATAGTTCAAAATTTGGAAATGTGGGAATTAACTTTTATAAGAGGTTGTAAAGAATACATCCTTAGCTTTAGAATGCAATAATTGAAAGCAGGTTCGCACAATTTGCGCCAGCTTACAAACTGTTTGCTGAAAATGCAATTAAAAATAACCATATAGTTCCGTATTGAATAAATGGCAAAGTTGAGTTTTAAGAGGTTTTAGCATGTCAGAGCATCAAAGCAAAACCTTTTAGCGTTTGGTGCAGTTTACACTTGTTTAGTATAAACCATATGAAGAAAAAAATATTATTACTGCTCAGTGCCTTACTGATCAGCACCCCCGTGCATGCAAAATGGTATGGTATTATTTATCACGCTGTTCTGTCAGGCCCTGGCATAGAAGATGCTCTGCTCTTATCCGCCGAATTTGACACATCATATCGCCTGCTGGCGATTTGTTTGGGCAAACAAATTTATCAATATAATGAAAATCTTGTATTTGAATTGGAAGGCCAGGCTGTAAAACATTTAGGCGATCAAACCCATGAAGAATGGACTGGTGTGTTTATTGCCCGATGGTTAACATTTCCCTGGAACCATAAAATTCGCACAACCTTCGCTTTTGGTGAAGGACTCTCTTATGCGACAAAAATTCCAAATATCGAGAGAATACACAATGAAGAAGTGTCCCGCCTGCTAAACTATTTGTCCATAGAATTTACTTTTGCTTTGCCTCAATCGGAGTATTTTCAATTATTGACACGCGTCCATCATCGCTCAGGTGCTTATGGGTTGTTTAGCAATGTGAAAGGGGCGTCAAATGCTGTGGGAATGGGTCTTCGATATGAATTCTAGTAAACGTTAAATATTAAAACAATAAAAAATCATATTATTTGTCAATTTAAAGCTGCAAATAGGATAATATTTGTCCATTTAGATCTATAAAATTTTGAATGCCATTTTATTTTTGAAAAACGTAACGTAAATTTTTTTTGATCAACGTTATTTTGACGTTGCACCGAATTTTTTATATTGACAGAAGAATGAATTAAATTTATAGTCACGAATTTATCAGATGTTTTAGAAAAAAGATTTGTGGCAAAAAAATTAAGTTTTGAAAATAGCAGGTTAAATCAATTATGAAAGATGAAAAACGACCGGTTCGATTAAAAGGTGTGGGAGACAGCTTATGGGTATCCATTGATCCTACGCAATCTATCGAAACATTGAAAAAAGAGTTGATCACTGTTTTTCAAAGATTGGGGCACCTGACCATTCAATCAAAAGTTGTGCTGGATTTAGAAGCTGATGGAAATTTCGAGAGTCTCGTTGTTGAGGTGCGAAAATTTTTAAAAGATAAATACAATGTGGCTTCAGTATTAGAAAGCGAAAAAAAGCAAATTAAAAGCAAATCAAACAGCAAAGGAAAATCTCAAGACTTTAATAAAAACTGGAAATCCAGGCGAAGTGATGTATTAATGATAGCGGGTCGGATTCGATCCGGACAGCGAATTAAAGCCAGACGACATCTTGTTGTTCTGGGCGATGTCAATCCCGGTGGCGAAGCAATGGCGGGCGGGGATATTATTGTTTTGGGAAGTCTTAAAGGAAAAGCAGTTGCTGGACAACCGGACAATCATGATGCAATCATTCTGGCATTAGATTTTAAACCCACTCAAGTTCAAATTGGTATGAATGTTGCTGTTGGCATTGATACTGATGCACCTCAAACAGCTGAATTTGCCAGAATAGAGGATGGAAATATTGTTGTTGAGGAATATATGCAATCCAATCCTTTTGCAAAATTACACTGGCCACAGGCAAGATAATAAATCTGGAGATGCCATAACAATAAGGTCACCAATCGGATGTTTCTGTCTTGTTGGGTAATTTATTTTATGTATTCTCTACAAGAATAATAAAAATCAATTACTGTTTCAACTGTGATTGATTTTTTAATATGAATAAATGAGGTAGATTTTGGAAGGTAAGGTTATTGTAATAACTTCTGGCAAGGGGGGTGTAGGAAAAACCACAGCCACAGCCAGTATTGGTGCCGCACTGGCACTTGAAGATAATCGTGTTGTTGTAATGGATATGGATATTGGCTTACGAAATCTTGATGTCGTTATGGGACTTGAAAACAGGATTGTTTTCACAGTTGTTGATGCGGTCAATGGGGTTTGCGATATCAAGCAGGCTGCAATTAAGGACAGACGTATTAAAGATTTATATCTTATTCCGGCATCGCAAAGTGACAATAAAGATGTGCTTGAAGCTGAGGGCATGATTAAACTTTGTGATGAACTTAGAAAACAATATGATTATATTATCATCGACTGTCCGGCAGGTATTGAAAAAGGATTTCAAAATGCTGTCGCAGCAGCGGATGAAGCGCTTGTGATATGCACACCAGAAGTTTCAGCTGTGCGTGATGCGGATCGAATTATTGGTTTGTTATACGCCCGATCCATTACACCCAAACTGGTTCTGAATCGTATTGTGCCACTAATGGTCGAACGAGGCGACATGCTCAGTCATGATGATGTTGTTGAGGTGCTGTCTATCGAACTGGTCGGACTGGTCCCATTGGATGAAAATGTTGTTGTCTCAACCAATACAGGCGTACCCGCAGTTTTACAGAAAAATTCTCCTGCTGGAGAGGCCTTTCAACGTATTGCAAAACGACTTAATGGCGATGTTGATTTACCTATTGAAGTTCCCAAGTCTGGTCGTGGGCTTTGGAAAAAACTGGCACGAAAAATTGGAATGGGCAGAAGGGGGGCATAAATGAAATTCAAATTTATTGAGAAATTCAAAGAAAGACGAAAGCGTAAACGAAATGCAAGTGGCGGTATTGCCAAAAAACGCCTTCAGTTTGCAATCATTTACGATAAACTAGAAGTCTCGGACACAATGCTCCAATCCCTTCATCAGGATATTCTGACAGTGATTTCCAAGTATTTTGAAATTGACCGCGAGTCTTTAAAAATCGATATCAAACCCACTGAAGACCTGTCATCCCTGGTTGTCAATACACATATCCTTCGGGCAAAACCATCTTCCGCCAAGAAGAAAAAATTGGCAGCTCAAAAAGCTTCACAAAAAAAATAATATATTCAAGTTCTTGAAATAGTTTCATTCGCAAATTCTTTCAAGAACTTAATACATCCTGGAATGAATGCATGATTAAGATATTTCTATATATTGCAATAATGATTGGATTATTTGCACATAATATAGTTGCTCAAAAGCCATTGTCTCAGGTTCAATCTTGGGGCTATTGGCTTCAGAGACCAAATATTGAATTTATCTGCAAAAGCCCTTATGATCTTATCGTTATTGATTATTCTTTTGATGGCACAGATGCCAGGGCATTTACAGCGAATCACCTGGATCAATTACACCATGCAAATAAGCATGTGTTATGCTATTTTTCAATTGGTGAAGCAGAATCTTATCGATTTTACTGGAAGCATGATTGGAAAAATGGCAATCCTTCTTTCCTGGATAAGGAAAATGAAGACTGGTCTGGTAATTTTAAGGTGAAATATTGGGATGACCAATGGTGGAAATTGGCGCTTCGGCCTTATTTAAACAGAATTCTTTCAGCAGGGTTTGATGGCATCTATCTGGATATTATCGATGCATATTATTACTGGTCACAGCGCGAGTACCCTGTTAAAAAATGTGCCAATCAAATGGCCGATCTGGTGTATCGGATTCGATCCTATGTAAAAAAACAAGGGAAATCTAATTTTACAATATGCCCACAAAATGCACTGGGAATTGTTTGGGATGCCTCTGCAAGTGCAAAAGAAAAATACCTAAAAGCCATTGATGCTGTTGGTGTTGAAAGCCTTTTTTTTAATTATTGGAGTGATGAAGATAAAAAATATCGATTGGCGTGTCTTCAACAATTTCATCAGGCGCATAAACGTATTTTTAATGTGGAATATATCAAAGAAAAGCAATGGAAAACCTACAAGGAATACCTGAGGTCACAGCCCTTTCCAATCTGTGGTTATCCGGCAAACGAAAACCGCGCATTGAAAGAATTGATTATTTTTAAACAGTGATAAAAATTCAAACAAGTTATGGGCTGACCTGATTAAATAGATACAAAATTTTGGATATTTATCACGTTCACAAAATGTATTGTGCGTTGCTAATTGTATCTATTAAACGCGGTCAAGCCATAAATTCAAATTAATTCCGGTACAGCCGATGCGTTTTAGATCCCTCAAGCTTATACATATAGCGATGTGATTTCAAATAATCATGCATGAACAGGCTGCTGGCAGGTGTCAAACCATATATCATATCTGCTGCCAGTAGAACAGCTGCTCCTGTCCAGGTGGTTTGTTCATCTGTATAAATAATTTGATCTGGAACAGTGACACCCATCCAGAATGCACCATTCTTATATTGATTGTCCTTTATCCATTCCAATATTTGTTCAGCCAGACAAATCCTTCCAATAGAGACCAATGCCATAATTAATTCGCAAGTTTCAGCCATTGTCACCCAGGGACGATCAGAAACACATCGAATGCCCCAATTTTCAATGGCAAATTTATCCCATTGCGAATCAATTCTTTCATGGGCAGCTTTTCCTGTTAGCACGCCACATAATACAGGATAATACCAATCCATTGAAAAATTTGACTTGGTTTGATCAAAAACATGCGGACATTTTCTGAGCGCCTGAGACAATTTCAAGCGAGCGGCTTCCCAATAGGGTTGTTTATCACCTACAATTGACATCAATTGAACCGCACAGCTCAAACTCATGAAAATCGAACTGGAACCTGTTAATAAAGCGCGTTGTTCAATAGATCCATCAGCACTTTGCGCCCAGTATATCTGGCCTTCAGGTCCTTGATGATTCAATACAAAATCAATGGCCTGACAAACAGTGGGCCATAAATTTTTCACAAAAGACCGGTCACCTGTCATCATATAGTAATGCAACAAGCCAACAGCAATATAGGCAGACATGTTTGTATCTTTATACGTGCCATGTCTGGGGTTGCCATTCATATATTCTGCCCACCAGCTACCATCATGAAGCTGATTATCTGCCAACCATAAATATGCGCGTCGTGCGTTTTGAGAATATCCACCAATAGATAATCCCATTGCGCTTTCTACATGATCCCAGGGATCTGTCTTTCCGCCAATGTACCAGGGAATTTCACCTGAATCTTTTTGCACGGTAAGAATGTAGTTGGTTGTTAATTCTATATCCACATACAAGGGTTGTATATTACGAGAAGCTGCGCCGTCAAACATTAAGAATCCTTTATTTCTTGAAGAGTATATCTATAAGGAATGATCTGAAAATTAGTTCCCCTTTTCAAATAATGTTCGTCAGGGGGTTTTGTACTGTAGAGACGTAGCATGCTACGTCTCTACGCTGCCAAATAATATACGTTCAAGATAAGTGGTGAACTTATTTTCAGAGTCTTCCTAAGGAATACTCGAAAAATAAGTTCCCCATTTATCTTGAACGTAAAATCGTTTGGCACGTAGAGACGAAGCATGCTACGTCTCTACAGAACAAAAACCCCGATGAACATTATTAAAATGGGGAACTTATTTTCAGAGCATTCCTAACCAATTTTCAAGACATCATGTCAGCGTTATAATTTTGTAGTTATACAAGGTCAGGTCAGGATATCTTGAACAATGAGGCGTTTTTTTATCAGATTTGAGAAATAAATCAAGAATAATTTGGGATCTCTCATATTATTTGAGTGAATTTTTGAAAAAGAAAAAATGCTTTTCGATAAGCTGTGTCAAAATTGTGCTTTTTAGGGCATGCCGGTTTAGCTCATAATTTCAAATAGATATAAAATATTTGTCATATTTATGGACGTTTCTGTCTCAGTCAATCGGGTGATATGGTCATATACAATATTGGATATACTATAATCTTAGGCAGTTCGTTGAATACGTTCAGCTGGCATATGCTTTGCTTATATCAAACAATTATTCAAAAAAACGATATTTTCCGATAATATGGAGGAATAATGAATCAAGAAAGAAAAATACGTGTACTGATTGCAAAGCCAGGTCTTGATGGTCATGAACGTGGCGCACGCGTTGTTGCATATGGCCTGCGCGATGCGGGATTTGAGGTCATATATACAGGCTTACGTCAATCTCCGAGCCAAATATGTTCTGCAGCCATTCAAGAGGATGTTGATGTTATCGGTTTGTCCATATTGTCAGGCGCGCATTTGTCTTTGACGAATAAATTGATCGACTGCCTGAAATCACAGGAAGCTGATGATATCATCGTATTAGTGGGGGGGATTATACCAGATGAAGACAGCAAAAAGTTAAAAGAAATGGGAGTGGCTGGCGTTTTCACTGCGGGCACCCCGGTCTCTGAAATTGCACAATTCATTAAGGAGAAGATATGAAAAATCAATTGGAAGATATCAAAAAAGCCAAAGAAAACTGGCAAGAAACCATTTTGAATAAGCGGGTTCAACGATTCAATCTTAAAAAGAGTCCAACCCAATTTTATACGCCAACAGATATTGAATCCCATTCATTCCTGGAGAAAGTGGGGTTTCCAGGAGAGTATCCATTTACAGCAGGTAATAATCCCTTTGATTTTTGGCGTGCATATGCAGAGGATGCCGCAAAGATGGGCTATCGGCCAGATTGGGGCGGTGCGGGTGGCGTTGGAAAATATGGTGGCTTTGGCACAGCTGAAGATTACCGCGATTATCTCAAACGTATGCACGCAATGAATCGAAAAGGCGGTCCAAACATTGCCTTTGATCTGGCCACACAATGTGGGCTGGATTCTGATAGCGAAATGGCTGAAGGTGAAATTGGTCGTGTAGGGGTTGCCATTGATAGCTTTCAGGATTTTCAAACAATCTATGAGCCCTACACCGGTGATCTTGAAATCGATAAAGTACCATCAAATTTTACAATCAATGCCCCAGCAGCAATAATTATTGCCATGTATGCCACCTTGGCAGAAAAACGCGGTATTGGACTGACGCGCTTAAAAGGAACCCCCCAAAATGATATTTTAAAAGAATTCATTGCACGTGGAACATACATATATCCGCCCAAAGAGTCCCTTAGACTGTTTCGTGATACCTGTGCCTTTTGTGCCAAAAATATGCCCAAACTGAATATTAATAGTATTGGTGGATATCACATACGTGAAGCAGGTGCAACGCGGGAGCAGGATCTTGCATTTTCGATGAGCAATGGGATTGCCTACCTTCAAGCAGGAATTGATGCGGGGCTTGCAATTGATGAATTTGCACCACAATTCACGTTCAATGCCTTTGGCGGAAGCATGCAGATTTATCATGAAATCGCTTTTCAACGCGCTGCCCGAAGAATATGGGCGCGGACTGTCAAAGAAAGGTTTTGCGCAAAAAACAAAAGAAGCATGTTGATTCGTCAACCGATCACAGCCCATATTGGGTGTATCAGCACTACCAAACAACGCACAATCAATAATTTGCCGCGAGCAGTGATTGGTGGTATCGCAGCAGGTATGTCTGGTGGTATTCCTGGAGCTTTTCCACCTTTTGATGAACCCCTGGGCTTAGGGCATAGTTTGGAAGCAGTGCAACTTCAACTGGATGCCACACGCATCATGATCTATGAGGCTGGCATCGCTGATATAAATGATCCCTGGGCAGGGTCATATTTTATGGAAAACCTGACAGATGAAATTGAAGCTGCCGCGCTTAAAGAAATGGACAAAATTGAAAAAATGGGGGGTGCTATTCATGCCATTGAAAGTGGCTATATGACACGCGCAATTGCCAAAAGTGCCTATGAACGTCAAAAACGCATTGAAAATCAGGAAGATCTTGTTGTGGGCGTAAATTGTTTTGATTCAGAAAATGAAATTGATGTCACAATCAATCGAATTGTTGAAGATACCTACGATCCTAAACTCATGGAAACTGCCGAAGCGCGTCAAAAAGAAAAGCTTGAAAAGCTCAAGCGAACGCGTGACAATACAACAGTCCTTTCCCTGTTAAATACGCTTCGCGATCATGCTTCAGATGAATCAATCAACCTTATGCCAGATATTTGTGAATGTGTGAAAAACGATGTCACACTTCAGGAAATTTGTGATGTTTTTCGGGATGTTTTTGGGGAAGCCCAACCGGTAAAATTATTCTGACTCCCCCAATCGGACAAGTAAGACATTTTAAAGCTGTCCGACTTGTCCAATAAAATTTCTTATTCGATTAACGCTTGATCATCAAGGCAACAGCCTCGCCACCCCCCAGGCATAATGAGGCCAGTCCTGTTTTTAAATCCCGACGGATCATTTCATACAATAATGTTACCAAGACACGACATCCACTTGCCCCAATCGGATGTCCCAATGCAACGCTACCACCATTGACATTAACGTTTGAATCGTCCAGACGTAACTCTCGCATCACAGCGACAGTTGACCCACTGAAAGCCTCGTTGATTTCATATAAATCAACATCGGTTAGCGCCATATTGGCTTTTTTTAAACATTTTGGAATGGCATAAATGGGTGCAACCAAAACATATTTCATATCAATTGCTGCAGAAGCTTGTGCGCCAACACTTGCCAGAATTTTGCAACCCAGGGCTTCTGCTTTGTCTCGTGACATCACGACAACAGCTGCGGCACCATCACTAATAATTGATGCATTACCAGCAGTGGCTTTGCCATCTTTTTGAAAAGCGGGTTTCATTTTGGACAGGGCATCGTATGATGTGTCACGCGGACATTCATCTGTGTCAAAAACAATGGGATCTTTTTTGCGTTGTGGGATACTTATCGGCAATATCTCATCCTTGAATCGACCGGACCGAATGGCATCCAAAGAACGTTCATAGCTCATAACAGCATAGCGATCCTGATCTTCTCGGCTGATATTATATTTTTCTGAGCATAAATCATTGGATATGCCCATATGAAAATCATTGACAATATCCCATAAACCATCATTGATCATATGATCCATGAGTTGGCCATGTCCCATTCGATAACCGGTTCTGGCTTTATCAAGATAATAGGGCGCCATACTCATATTTTCCATTCCCCCTGCCACGACAACATCTGCATCACCAGTCTGAATAGCCTGAGCGGCAAGCATTACCGCTTTTAATGAAGACCCACATACCTTATTAATGGTAAAACATTCCGCTTCCCAAGGCATATTGGCTTTAACCGCCGCCTGTTTGGCTGGATTTTGACCATACCCCAGTGGCAGAACCTGTCCCATGATCACTTCATTCACATCTTTTTTATCAATGCCAGCGCGTTCGATTGCTGCATTTATGACGAGACCACCCAGTTGCGTTGCACCTGTCGTGCTTAATGTTCCATTAAAACCGCCAAGTGGGGTTCTCACAGCGCTAACAATAACAGCTTCTTTCATTATGTTCCTTTCTATAAAAAGATTTTTAATTGCTTAATCTCCTTAGGAATTCACTGAAAATAAGTTCCCCTTTTCTAAAATATGTGCGTCAGGGGTTTTTGTATTGTAGAGACGTAGCATGCTACGTTTCTACTCGCCTCCCAGTGCGAAAAATAATTTGAAAACGAAGAACTTATAGTTAGAACGTTCCTTATATTATAGATATTGATTAAGCGCAAACATACATTTACCAGAGATCTATATCATACCCGATTATTGTTTACAAGTCTGGTAAAAATTGCTTGCAAAAACCCGGGAATTTATAATAAAAAATAATCAGGAGGTATTACTATGTATTTTGAACAAACAGGAAAAATGAATACACAAAAAACCCTTGATCTTGCTTATCATCGGGCAAAAGATTTGGGCATTGATGAAATGGTTGTTGCTTCAACAACCGGTGAAACAGCTTTAGAAGCAAAAAAAATTTTTAAAGATTTCCATATTACTGTTGTGACCTATCACTGTGGTTTTCGAAAACCTTTTGAAACAATCATGACACCAGATATGCGCAATACGCTTGAAAATAATGGCATGAACGTTGTTTCTGCAACACATGCACTATCTGGCGTAGAAAGATCCCTTGCAAAAAAGTATCAGGGTGTTTATCCGGTATTATTGATTGCGGATGTGCTTCGATTATTTGGACAGGGAACAAAAGTTGCGGTGGAAATTGCCATTATGGCGGCTGATGCCGGCATGTTATCTGGTAATGATATTGTATCTATTGGTGGAAGTGGCAAAGGTGCGGATGCAGCGATTATTTTAAAACCAGCCAATCAATCCGATTTGTTTGATATGAGAATTCGTGAAATTGTATGTAAACCAAGAAATTTCTGATATTCATTTTAATGCCAACAAAACTAAATAACGTTTTTGATTGATCACTGGCAGATGATAAGATTTGATTGTTACCTTATAGCTGGATGCATCAAATTTTTTCAACTCATCATAAACGTATTGTCCTTTCATGGCGATAATTCGACCAGATTTTTCTAAAAATTGCTTTGATAAATTGGCGAAGCTGGAAATATCTGAAAATGCACGAGAGATGATCATTTCATATTTTTTATTGGGCTTAAAAGATTCAAGTCGATCATTGCAAACATCAATATGTTGTGTGCCCAATACATGTGACACGTATTTTAGAAAATGAATGCGTTTTCTGGATGCATCCAATAAGGTAATCCGGGTATCAGGTAACACAATGCTTAAGGGAATCCCTGGAAATCCGCCGCCGGAGCCAACATCCAATATTGATTTATGTTTGAGTTGTGTGATACAAGGAACAACTGCTAGGGAGTCAAAAAAATGTTTGATTGCAATGTCCTGGGGCGATGTAATCCGCGTGATATTCATTTTTTTGTTCCACTGAAGAAGTGTTTCTGCATACAGGCGAAATTGCGCTAATTGTGAATGGGTCAGGTGGATATTGATTTCCTTAGCCCAGTCTTTCAAATCAACCATTGTTGGCACGCCTGGTTCTTTTTTTTCTCTGATATTTATTGACCGCTCTATTGTGCGCTTTTAGATTGGTTGAAAAATGATGCGTCCCATCTTGCCTGGATACAAAATACAAATAATTGGTCGATTCAGGATAAAGGGTTGCACGAATGGCATCTTCACCCGGGTTGGCAATCGGACCACAAGGCAGGCCTTTGATGCGATATGTATTATAGGGCGTTTTTAATTTAAGATGATTGCGCGTCAAATTGCCATCAAAATTGGAAAGACCATAAATCACAGTTGGATCACTTTCAAGCCGCATATTACGTTTCAAACGATTATGAAAAACAGAGGCAATTTTCGGGCGTTCATTGGCCTGTCCGGTTTCTTTTTCCACAATGGATGCGAAAGTAACTGTATCATGAATGGAAAAACCAATCTCTTCTGCACGCTTACAAAGGGTTTGATCAACAACTTGCCAGAATCTTTTCAGCATTGTTTTCACAACAGCTTCAGGACATGAATGTTTCGCAAAGAAATAAGTGTCAGGAAATAAATAGCCCTCAAGGCTATCTGCCTCAATCCCTAATGAACGTACAATTGCAGGATTCGTGGCATAAGAAAGAAATCCTTGTTTTGATACGATTTCAGACTGATCCAATTGATCTGCCATCATTTCCATGGTAAAGCCTTCAGGAAAAACGACTCTCGTTAATATAATATTACCTTCAAGAAGTTGTTTCAAAATATTATGCGGAGACATGCTTGGTGACAATACATACGTGCCGGATTTGATTCGCGTATCTGCATTCAACAATTTTGAAAGGTAAAAAAAATATTTCAAATGATTGATCAGATTTGCCGATTGTAAATCTTTTGCAATCTGATTAAAAGATGAACCTTTTTTAATGGTTATTGTATAGGGGGTGTGCGCACCAATAGGTAAATTGGCGTACAAAAAAAATTCACCTGTCAAGCATACTGCGATTAACGTAGTCAATAGCATGGTCACGACACATAACCATCCAAAAACCCGAAATAAAAATAATATTTGAAACTTGTTATTATAAGCTTTCATGACTATAGTTAGTAACAGACAATAAAAAAATAATCAATAAGGAATGCTCGGAAAATAACATGTTCATTTTTCTTGATCGTCCCAAAAAATAAGGTCGTGTAGTGACGTAACATGCGACGTCTCTACAGTACATTTACCTCAAAACGAACAATATCAATAATAAGGTAGTTATTTTCAGAAAATTCCTAATGAGTAGGATAAACAAAATGATCAAAAAAAAAACAATAAAATATCAGGGGTTTGAGCAAGGCCCTATTCGTCCACCCAGTGAGGCATCAAGTTTGTTGATTCGTCTGACCCGCAATTGCCCCTGGAACCGATGCGCTTTCTGTCCAGTTTACAAGGGAACCGACTTTTCTGTCAGACCTGTTGCGCATATCATCAAAGATATCGATAAGCTAAAGATTCAGATTGATCGTATTCAAACCGATAGCCCAAATGGTATTATTGATAAAGAAAAAGCATCAACACTTTGGAATCAAACCCCACCTGAACAACAGATCGAATTTCATGCTGCGTTGAACTGGTTTGCCAATGGAATGACATCGGTATTTCTTCAGGATGCCAACAGTCTGATCATGAAACCTGACCATCTGATCCAAATATTATCTCATTTAAGAAATTTATTTCCCAACATCCAACGGGTAACATCCTATGCACGTTCTCATACAATTTCCCGAATTAAACAAGTGGATCTGAATGCCATTGCCAGATCCGGTTTGAACCGAATTCATATTGGCCTGGAGTCTGGCTCGGATGAAGTTTTATTGCTTGTCAAAAAAGGGGTCGATAAGCAGTCTCACATCAAGGCAGGTCAAAAAGTAAAGCAGGCAAGAATGGAGCTGTCGGAGTATATTATGCCAGGGCTGGGTGGGCAATCATTGTCAGAAAAGCATGCATTGGAAACTGCTGATGCCATTAATCAGATCAACCCTGATTTTATTCGTTTTCGATCATTGGCAATTCCATCGACCATTCCCCTAAAAAGGATGGTGGATCAGGGGCAATTTGATCCCTGTTTTGATGCTCAAATTGCGCGTGAAATACATTTAATGATCTCTCATTTCAAAAATATTCAAAGTGTGGTTACCAGTGATCATGTGTTAAATTTATTTGAAGATGTTCAGGGAAAACTGCCTGATAATCAGTTAAAAATGTTATCAATTATTGAAAACTTTTTAAATTTACCCCAAAAGGAACAAATGATTTTTCAAGTGGGGCGTCGTTTGGGTATCATGCAATATATGTCACAATTAGAACATGAACCACTTCGAAATCAGGTTGAATCTATTTGTAATCAAATGAATATAAGGCCTGACAATGTGGATGCCAGCATTCAGGAAGTTATCACACGATTTATTTAAACAATATAAAAAACTTGATTTGTGAACGAATTTAATATATTAAAATTCTAAATGCATATAAAAAGAAACAATTAAATTACGCGCAATGCTGATAGAAGGAGCGAACGACAATGAGTGTGGATCATCAAACGAAAATATTGTTGGTTGAAGATTATTCGTCTATGCGAAAATTAGAATGCAAGGCAATATCTTCTTTGTCTTTTGAAAATGTAATCGAAGCCAAGAATGCTGATGAAGCGTTGGCCATTTTAAAGCAAAATAAAGACATCGGATTAATTATCTGTGATCAGGATCTTCCTGAAAAAGATGGGTATGATGTTCTAAACAATGTACGCAGTCAATCCGAGTACGCGCGGATTCCATTTTTAATGTTAGCCAATCGTGGTGAAAAGCGAAATATTGAAAAAGCATACAATGCTGGCGCCAACAGTTTTATTGCAAAACCTTTCAGCCCTAAAGAATTGAAATATAAAATCGAAGAAGCGCTGGGCGCTCAACCCAAGGCCTCTATGAAGGTTGAGCGCAAACAACTTAATCGTCAATCATCATCAGGAAAAACCCTGATGCGTGTCGCGCATTTGCCTATTACAGACCATATTATCCTGGGCGTTGTACAACATTTTATGCAGAAAGGAAAATATGTTGCCGAGAATTTCGAACTTGAAGTGATCCGCATGCCAACCTGGAATGCCCTTAGTTATGCACTTGAAAGTGGCGAAGTTGATGCAGCGTTTATTCTGGCACCTATTGCCATGGATTTATTCAGTGTAGGCACCCCAATAAAACTGGTTTTGTTTGCCCATAAAAATGGGAGCATATTTGTAAAAAACAGAAAAGGCGACAAGTTTAAAGAACCATTTCAAG
>Ga0272440_1002231_pt1 | contig 15244 bp, 33 predicted proteins | sample SSMMMBAug17_FD_192440 | JGI IMG/M metagenome (GOLD analysis project Ga0272440, IMG submission 192440) | Marine sediment archaeal communities from Little Sippewissett salt marsh, Falmouth, MA, United States - SSM-MMB-Aug17 | ecosystem: Environmental > Aquatic > Marine > Wetlands > Sediment ... | reverse complement strand
CTATGTCGTGGATGTAGCTATTTTTTATCCACCACTTGTACCCACCTTTAAAGCCGCAATGTGAAAAGCTTTCAATTTCACAATTGTCAACTACGATAAAACCAGTATTGGAAGAAGTGTTACCAATCGCGAAATGGTTAAAACCATTACCCTCGGCAATCGCGTAGTTTGTGCCAGAATAGTAATTATCAGGGTCGCTCTCTGCATAGACATAAACACGATTGTTCACAGAATCCCACCACCACTCGTTGTCTGTATCTAAGGCATCCTTACTAATTACCTCCTGGCCATACCCACTGTCCTGAAACATGACCTTGTTGGGTTCGTTAAAATGTGGTTGATACCAAATATCTCCGGACTCGTTAGTCCAACCGGTAATCTCTATCCATCGTAAACTCGCAAATCTCAGGTCTTTGAATGTTATGTCGTCGGCAGCTATGCCAAGACTGATTGTCGGTAAATGAATGGCACTATTATTAATCGTAACGGACTCACTATTATATGCCTGAATAGTGGTCATGCTTGGGCCAGAGAATCCTATCGATATGTTATTTTCCGTATAGATGCCAGCCCTGATATTAATAGAGTCACCAACAGATGCAGCGGATACAGCGTTAGCAATCGTAATGTAAGCGCTTCCGTCTGAACCAGAGCAATCCCGATTCGCTATTGAATAATTTTTGCTTGTACAATCGCCAGTTAGTCCTCCATCAACATAAATTATAGCGCCATAAGCTATGTTTGACATAAAAATTATAAACACAATTATAAGAATCTTTGATATTGGTCTCATTTCGAGCCTCCATTAAATGATTGTTATTTCAAGAGACCGCGATCATTATTTTATGCGCCGTGGTAACCGCAACCCGCAGCATATCCTCTTCATAGCCGCACATTGTGCATCCACCATTAAAAACACGCTCTAATTTTACGATGTTACTGAAAATATGAGCAAGCGGGTACTCGCTGTATCGGGTCCACTCGTATTCAGTATCGTCTATCCGTGTGATATATACATCTCTACTTACCATTTCTATCGTGAGCATGGTTCGACCCGCTCTCTACGCTCTATGACATAATTATTCTCATCATCAAGAACCAGGGGCCAGAACACTCCACATTTTGAACACTCACCAGCATGTGTTCCATCATCCCATGATACGACTCTTAACTGCATATCACACAAGGGGCATTTTTGAACCTTCATGCTGCCTTCTCCTCGTCAGTATGTTTTTTATGGCATTCGACACACAAGACTTCCATATCGTCTTCGTTTAATAATTCGGCTCGTATAAGCTCAAATAAGCGGTCCCACATCTTGATTCCGTGTCGATGGTGGACCTCAACATAGACTTCTCGTCCTCGCGCTCTGCTTTGTTTCTTTCCACATTCCTGACATCTATAATTAGCCTTTTTTAGAACAGACGCTCTTTCTCTTGATCTAAGGAACATTTGACGCAAAGCAGAACGCAATTTTGAATTAGGAGTGTACGGTAATTTTTTACCCATTATTTTTAACTCTCACGGAAATTATGCGTCTTCTTTCATCCTGAGTTCGGCCATCGCCAGTTTGAACGTCCGAAGCTCCAACTTTGCCAAATAGTCCAGCGTGGTCCAGTAATCACCCTTCACAAAATAATGAGCAGCGTGGACAAAAAACATTTCGATATCCTTTGGCATGGGTTTTATTTCTTGCATGTCTCACTCTCCCGAAAGTTTGGACATGCGTTCGTTTTGTCGTTAATCCGGCACCCCAACACACAGTCCACCCACGTTCTTTTTTTTTCTGGATCTGGATTCGGATATTTTATGACTTTGCCTTGCCTGAAGTAGGCGCAATCGGCACATTTATGTTGAGTCATTTCTCCACCGTTACGAGTTCATCGAGCCAGCGAGAATATGTAGCGCACTTTCTCACATCATCTTTGAACGTCCCTTTAAAATTTGCTCTTCCGGAATACTTTAGAACATTCCCAAGAAGGAAACCTTTGTATTGCTCCGGTGTGAGTTTTGATTTCATGTAATCAATAACCGAAATTTCACCGGCATCGTAATATTTAGACTCATTCGGCCTTTCTGACATCCCGATATTTTGGCATTGTGTACAATTTTCGCAAGTGCACTCGTCTGCGAATATTCCCGTGTGTTGGTATTCAACCCCCTCCTGAATCTTCTCCTGAGTTTTTTTTACTGTCTCGTCTTCCAGGTGTTTTGCTAACGACTTTCCACCTATCATCTTGAATCCTTTCGTTGGCCGACAAGCAGTAAACACAGAAACCATCCACTACCGCTGGCCGTTTCTTACAATTTTTACAAGTCTTTAATGAACGTTCCATCCCGCATTTTCCCTTTGCGGTCCTTGATTTCCCTATACGCCGCAGCATAACAGTCCCACAGCGTCAGCCCCCGCATGTGCGCTATGTTAGTGATTACGACCAAAGCGTCACCCAATCCGTCGATAACTTCCGCGTTGTTATCTTCCAGAACCGCCTTACAAAGTTCCCCCACCTCTTCCACAAGTTTAAGTGTTTGGTCTTTAGTCGTGGACTCCCGATATATCCCACGGTGTTCAGCCCAGCGAATTACGTTTTGCTCTATTTCCTCTATCATGCGTCTCCCTTTTCGCTATATCCCCAGTCGTTCATCAACACGATAAATCCTCTTTTGTAAATTTCTTACACTGTTGACAATGTTCGCAGATGGCATACGCCAATAAATCTCTCAGTTGTTTTGATGAGATCTTTATTGTCCCAAGACTACCGTCATCGTATTGGACACCGTTTCTGTAATGAAAATGAGAAACACACTCCATAATGAATTCTTTTTCCTCATTAGATAGTCCATAAAACGAATCAAGCGATTTTTCTTTATGGTTTTCCATTGCCATCTCCTTTTAGGTTTCCCCCCTCTGCGACAAGGGGGGATGCTGCTTGTATTCCTGAATCTCGTTTCTCTCCCACACGGCTCTCGGCTCCGGTGGGCTAAGCTAGTGCATAGGCTTCTCCCCCCTTCTCTCTTTTTCGTGGTTGATCGGCGGTGGGTAATGTTCGGCTACCCACGGGTACATAGGACAATTTTGCTCACAGCACATACCGCCAAATCTACAACGCGGCGTGTGACCTGGACCAATCTTTAGTCTGCAAATGGCTTGTTTCTCCTCAAACGGTGGTGTCATTCTTCCTCCTATTTATCGTAGTGCCTGTATTTATTATATGTGGTGTTTCCCCAAAATCCATATTCTCCCCACACGCGCCACAAACAACACGGCATAGTAGTTCTAAAGACAGTGGAGCGCCGCAACAGGAAGACCTAAAAAACCTTATGTTTGTTTCCTCTAAACCTATAAACAAGTTTTCGTTATTGAAAACATTTATTGCTCTCATTGTTACCTCCGAAATATAAATTACTTATCATAGTACCAGTGCTTTGTTGAGTTATTTGGAGAAGTCGCTATTTTGAGATAGCAACCATTAGCTAATTTATAGTCAACACAATAACCTGTTGGGTTTACGGTTTGGTCAGCCCAATTCTTACCAACAGCTATCTTGAGTTGGTGCGGGTATTTATTGCCGTAATTATACGAAATATTGACATGCACTCTTGACTTTTCTGTGACTCTTCTACCGCCAACAGGATCTTCGTTGCCTGGATTTTTCTGGATAGCGATAAAGGCTAAAGCACCGTCAAGTTTGTCGTGTATCTTGCGGATACCTTCGCCCATCTTGTAAAATTCGTCGTGACACTCGTAAAAATCTATGATGTTAAGAGAATTCTTTCCCGTGAATATGACATCACTGAAAGCGTCAGACCGTTCGTAGAAATGAACCTTCTTCCACTCGGACATTCCTGTCCGGTGAGAGTCGCAATACTTTTGACAGCGCAGCTTAATCTCTCCGGCACCCATTTCTGAATTGAAGTAGTGGACATCAAAGCGGTTGCGGTTGTCGAATGCCAAGTTGAGTAAGACCGCCGTTTTTCCTGAATTCTTTTCCCCGCCAATAGTTATTATATTTCCAGGTAGGATGTTGACGAGTTCGTGCATTGCGAAAGGTAGCCAGATATCAAGCGGTCTATCGTCTGCTATTGCCATATCGATAGACTCAAGCTCCTTTTTTGCTGGACGATACACACCGCGCCGACTTCCAACATGGTCCAAAACACCGTCTTCAACAAGTCTCTCAAGCGCAATGGTACGAACCCTTTTTATGTCAACACCGGATAACTCAAGTTCACGGTCTACATCGAAACAAGTAAACTCGCCAGGAGCTAACTTTACCCATTCGGCTATTTGGTCGGACATTTCTATTATGGGGAGTTCGTTTTTAACGTCCATATTTAATTGAGTCTTCTTTATAGTGAACAAACCCTACATTTTGCGTTATCATTAAAAAGTTTGCCTTGCGTATCAGCGCCCCTTGGTATTCTGCCTTTAGCAAATTCGATGGAAAGCTCGTCCAGTTTATTAGGCCAATTCTTCCACTTGCCAGGTGACAACAATGTGTGACCTATTTCGTTTTCTAAGTCTGCTATGCGCTGAAATATTTCTTGGTGGTCATGCCATAGGTTCCACCATTCGCCTATACGTTGATAAAAACACATGGCGCAGTCTGTCCTACGGGGAATCACTACGCCCTTTTTGTCGAGATAAGAACGTACATCTGAAATCCCCCAGCCCCATTCCTTCATGGGAAACCGCTGTTCAATGTTTTCATCAAACAACTTGTTACCTTTTCTCGTTTCTTCATCAGCGCGAAGACCGACATAAATTACAGCAGGCTTAACCATGTCGTAAAACATCTGTGATGTTTCTATTTTGAGTATTCTGGTACACCACCTTGCTCTCCAATTGGGTAGCATTTTGAACTCACGAATTAAGTCATAAATTGTGGGAAACTTTGGGTCACGCAACCGAAGAATTGGTTGGCCCAACAGCCTTGAAAGACATTGCCAATGATCTTCCATTTCTGGCAATTCGTCACCGGTCGGTGTGCATATATAAACATAATTACGCGGTTCGATTTCTTGCAGTCTCAAGGCTAATGCTGAAGAATCCTTCCCACCGGAGAGTGCTACTATGTGAGTTTTATCGTCCATGTCGTCTTATTCCCAATCAGTTGCCGTCTTCTTAATCTCTTTTACATTCTCCCATTTCACGAATAATATTTCTAAGCCAAGAATATCAACGTTGATCCCACTGTGTGAGATCATAGACACGAACCCTTCATATAAACTTGGAGATACCGATGGCGTTAAATTAACAACCGCCTTGTCACCAATATTTGTTGTATGGAGCCAATCATTCATATCGCAATGTCCTTTCTTCCGTTACTCACCATACGCTCTCTGTTCAAAATCCAACCGTGCAAACTCCGTTACGTTCTGATAATTCTTGCGTTCTTTCTGGTACAACCGCAGTATGCTCTCCAAATCGTCCGACATAAGTATGTCAAGCCACAAATTCCACCTTTCGATGTTGGGTGCTATCGTACACTCGTCCAACATTTCCGGTAGCCAGTTATCCAGCATCGCTTCATGGTACATTTCCAACAAATGCCGTAGCCCTGACTCCATTTCGATACGCCAATCTTCAAAGTGGTCTGCTAATTCGTCCTGGTGTTTTTGAAACTCAATCCTTTTCCGGTCCTGAATAGTGGGTTGTAGACCGAGCTTTTCCATCGCGCCCTTGCGGTCCAAACCGAAATATTTCTCGTAGAAATCTATGATGTCGCCATGTTCACCACAGCCGAAACAACGAAAGCGTTCTTTGCCCTTGAAAACAGAAACCACGAAAGAAGGAGTCTTTTCGGAGTGGAAGGGACAACACGCCCAATGTCTGCCGCCCTTTTCGGTGAACTCAATGCCCAACAAGGAAAGACGGTGGAGAATGGATATGTTGGATAGGTCTATCATTCTATCCAATCCTTTTCTTCTTCTACCTGTGGAGTCTTATTCGGCATATTAAGCAAAAGTTGGTCATATTTTTCCCTTAACTTTTGCGGAGATAAAATATTTTTGAACCAGAAACTATTAGACTGACACCATCGGATGACAGACTTGACCTCTTCAAGATCTCTTCCGTCAATACGAAGGATGTAATCAAAATGCTTTGCCCAACCTTGGAACGATTTTGGTTGTTTCACTTCAGGGTTGTTTTTCCTCATATACCCGAATAGATATTTAGCAAGTCGGATCTCATTTGAAGTTTCAAGGTATTCTTTATTTCTTCCTTTTGTATCGTGGGGTTTTCGTGCGTCTTTCGTAGCAGTACCGTTGCGGTTCTCGTAGTTTTTTGTGTCTTGGTATTTGTCATAATTTAAAACGGTTATGACAGTACCCCTTGTGGTTCTCGTTGTGGTCACCATTGCGGTTTTCCTAAGGTACTTCATAGCCGTTTCAATTTGTGCCTTTGTATATTGTTGTTTCCTGTATCCAATGTACCAACAGAGTCCTTCTTGGATATCTTTGTAGCTTGTTAGGAGTTGGCCCCTTGAGATCTTGCCATTGTCACAGTGGTTAGCCTTCATGAGTATCCAGTCCCATGTTTCCCTTACATGTGGCGGCGCTTTTGATATTTCTGATTGTTGTATACATTTCGCCTTTATGTAATACCCGCCTTGAATAGACCCTGTACTCATCGATTACCACTCTAACCCATCAATTATCTTTCCGTTCAAAACATTTACGTTCGAATAAATTGATGCAGCGTCTATCCCGACATCACTTGTTTTATAGTTATGGAATATGTGTGTCCAAGCACAGCGGTTTGAAAAATCAGACATTTTTGATGTTTTAATATCTATTGAGTCGGATAAATCAAAGCTTTCTGAGAACTCAACGAAACGACCGTTTGGTGTCTCTATTTCGTAGACATTCATCATTTCATTGGTAATAAAATCAATTAATGTTGAACTGGGTCGGAACCACTCTCCTCGTATTCTCTCATGTGAAAATTTTTTGTGTACCGTCTCCTCTGTCCAATCGCTACCATTGTAAACCCATAAAACTCTCAATCCGTAAGGGCAACCTGTTTGTAGTTGTCCCAACCGTTCTTCTACTCCGTTCCCTGTCTGCCCAATTTTAATAGGTCCGTTCTCACCGCACTGAATAAAGTAAATCATTCTCTACTCCTCAAAAATAAAAAAGCGACCACAAATCGGGGTTGTCAATGAGAAACACACAGAGAGTGCCTCACCCCTTTTTATGATCGCGTTTTTACTGTCGAAGTTGTTCATATTCTCTCTGTGAATACTTTCCCATTGACACAACTATCATACTACGAAAAGTACTACTTTTGCAAGAACATCTTACTGCATGTATTGCCTTGCCTGTCTTGAAGAACCTATGCTGATTGAATTTTCCCGACGAGTAATCGGGTTAACGCTTTGCCCACCTCATCGAAATCTACATTGTTAATCAACCCACCATCGTCAAAGGTGTTAGCAATTTCCCTTTCAATCATTTCTGAGATTTTTAACGCCCTTTTGTCGATTTTTATTGCCGCTATTTGTTCCATTATTTTATCACACAAGGCTTTACTTATTTTCTCTTTGTGTGACGGTTCAAGAATGTCTATTACATCGATGTCAATCATTTATTTCTCCTATCTTCCGTCATGGGTTGGCATTGGCCTCTTTTAAGAGTTGTCTTCTACCCACGCATAAAGTGTACTAACCGAATAGAATACTGGCTTCCCCAAATCTTGAAACAACTTGACTTCATCATCCGCGCCAGAACTTTCCGTTATAAAGTAATCCATCGGGACATGATCAGCATTAACTCTCAAACAAGCATCCATAACAGGGATCAATTCAAGGTCGTAGTTTATCCAATCTTTGTAGGGTCTTGGGTGCGCTGTGTGCAGATAATGAGAAAGTAATGGGATATACGGAGTCACAATTCCATCGTCCATCAATTCATTAAAAACTCTCATTTGTACATACGTGTTGATACATGGGTCGCCTTTTGTGTATGGAGAAGCTACATAAATTAACGGTTTTTTCATTTTTCCCTTTTCCTGTCAGAAGAGTTTTAGTTGTCGTGTTTTGGCTTCGATTCTTGGCACAGTAATTTCGTCCAAGTACTTTTGGTTTAATTCGATCCCCAAGAACTTCCTGTCGTGCTTATATGCTACTATTGCTGTTGTGCCGGAACCAATGAATGGGTCAATGACGGTCCCATTTTTAGGACACCCCGCCAAAATACATGGTTCGATTAAGTTAGGTGGAAATACCGCGAAATGTGCGCCTGAAAATGGTTTTGTCGTGCATGTCCATACTGAGCGTTTGTTGCGGCCTATAGTCATCGTATCTTTGTCCGCAAGACCTCCTTTGTTTCTATACTCACCACCCTTTGGTTTTGTTCCAACGTCTTCATGATATCCACTGGCCTTTCTAATATAAACTGTATCTCCCTCCCTTATTGCTTTCGTATCATAAAAATATTTCTGCGACTTACTAAGCAGAAAAATATATTCATGTGCCTTAGTGCAACGATCCTTTACACTTTCCGGCATAGGGTTAGGCTTGTGCCAAATAATATCCTGTCGTAGATACCAACCGGATGATTGGAGTGCGAATGCTACTCGCCAGGGGATGCCAACAAGGTCTTTAGGCTTTAAGCCAATATCTTTCCAATTCGGTATATATAAATCCAAACTACCCTTGTTGGTACTTTGTTTTTTGATTGATTCTTTGTCATGCCCACACCACTTCCCATCAGAACCAACCCCTTTAAGTCTACCAGCATAACTGTCTCCCAAATTAACCCAACAGGTTCCATCATCTTTTAAGACTCGCCTCACTTCATCGAACACAGAAACCATTTTTTCGACATACTCTTCGGGTGTAGATTCAAGCCCTATCTGCCCTTGAACACCATAATCCCTTAATCCCCAATACGGGGGAGAGGTTACACAACAATTAACGGATTTGTTCGGCAATGTTTTTAGGCAATTTACAACATCACCGTGATATAATTCTCCGCATTCTGTTTCGTAATACGGCTTCAAAACCACCCCCATATCCACCCCACCCAAGTAAAAAAACCCGTAACGAATATAATCCCCATGCATATCGCAACCACGCAGCACAAACAACTCATGCCTGTGGTCCAGATTCGTTCTCTTGTGTGCGAGTTCAAATCACCAACTCCTTTATCTCCTTTTCTCTCTCTTCTCTTACTATTCGTTGGAGTCTTTCTCCTGCGGCTTTCAATGTTGTGATAAACTTGCTGAAATCGTGCTTACGTTTCCTTATTGGTCGGTCACTATAAAAAGGAAAATAAAAATAATAGTCTTCGTTATCTTTATACCCAACATCGCTATACCAAGGGCCACCACTTCCATACCTGTCCGATACTTTTTTACCGAACTCTTTTAAAATTTCTCTTGTGCTAGCCGCATTCTCAATAGCAACAATCTCTACCTCATCCCCCAAATCCCTGTATTTTATTTTTGTCCGTTTCATCTTCACTCCCATTGATACCTGTGGTCGTCTACCGTGTCGGGGTAGATGAAGTACCATTTGTAAGGTTTAATCCACATGACTAGTAAGTTATCCTATCAAAAAGGAACGTCCGAGTTATCATCGTCTTCATAGTATTGATTTTGTTGCGGTTTACCACCGTTGTTCGCTGGCCGTAGATTACTTACTTTTGACTGACCTTTTTGTTCCCCACTATCAAGAAACATAACGTCTGAAGCGACTATTTCTGTAGTGTATCGGGTCGTTCCATCCTGTTCCCATGATCGCGTTTGGAGTTTCCCTTCAACGTAGACCTGTTTCCCTTTGCTCAACCACTGACCGGTAATCTCACCGAGTTTTCTCCACGCTACAATCTTATGCCACTCTGTTTTTTCTCTTTTTTCACCCGTGTTTTTGTCCTTCCACTCTTCGGACGTTGCAATTGAGAAATTGGTCACACATGTTCCGTCTGGTGTGTAACGAGTTTCTGGATCTTTCCCTAATCTACCAACCAAAATTACCTTGTTGATTCCTGGCATTTTTAAAACCTCATTTTGTTGTATTTGTTATTGACAATCTTGTTTACCGTTGTTGGAGAAATATTATACCGAAGTGCTAAATCATCCTGTGTAACCGACCCTGTTCTGTATTCAAGCCTAATTTTCTGGTAATCACCCTCCTTTAGCTTTTGTTTTCCTTTCACCGTGCAGTCACTTTCTTTTCTCAATCTGCTCACAATATCCGTTACCGCTGTCCGTGATATTCCGAACTTTTCCCCAATATCCTTGTGCTTCATTGTTTTGGCGAGGTCGTATATTTTTCTGTTACGGGTTGAGTTCTTTCTGGCCCGATAAATATTGGAGCAACTGATAGAACAACACTTGCGCTTTCCCCACTCAACGACGCCCATGCTCGGCGGCTTCCTAAAATAAATCTTGCATATAGGGCATTGCTTTGGCCCTGTTTTGGCGGCGTTGTTGTGGCCGGAACAACTCCTATTGCAATATCGTCTTTTATTGAACATCGATGGCGGTTCGTCTTCTTTTGGCACAAGCGGTTTTCCGCAATACTCACACTCGTGGTCCTGATATTCTTGCCTCCCGCCGTTTGTTTCTGGGGCGCAATAGATTGGCTCCTTTTTGGGTTTTAACGGGCAAACGTCCGTACCCCAACAGTCCAACCCCTTCATGTGTTGCTCGTAGAGATCACAATCAAAGCACGTTGCGACCTTGATATCATCATCTTCGTGACTGCATTGGTGTTGTTTGGGGGTCCAGCATGATTGGCCGTGCATACCAGTGTTGTGTAGCATATCACACCCTATAGATTGGGTTTATAATATCTCTTGCCTTAATCTGACCGTCGGTGACACGCTCTATTTGTTTTGCGAATCCTGGTCCAGGGTATCTGTCAGACTTGTCTGAAAGCCACGCATTCAAATGGTCAACCCGTTGGACACCGATTAGTTTGCAAAACTCAGCCCTGCTGATGTTGTGGTACTTTAGGTATGGTATTAGGTACTTGCGTAGATTTTTCATGGCATATATGTACAATACGCATAGATATATGTCAACAATAAAAAAAAATAAATTTAGTTGTTGACATAAATGTACGATAAGTGTAGTGTAGGAACCACAATCACCGAGTACATTGCTGACAGCACGGTAAATCTGTAGGGGGTTGTAACCAATCGGTAAGACAGAATTAACCACAAAATGGGGGAGAAGCCATGCAACCAATCAGAAGATTCGCGTTTAAAGAAAGCATTCTGGATAAAAACCGCCGCCTGGTCAGGAATAGTTATGTGTATGAAGATTTTCTGTTGCCACCGGCAAATATTGAAACGTGTCGAGAAGAGATCCAGAACCAAGTAATCGATGTGGCAAGATTTGTTTTCGAATTAAAGGCAGGGTTACGATGATTGAAAGACTGATCGTTGGTGTGTTTTGGATTATAATCATTGCGTTTTTGGTAGCATGGATGAAAAAGGCATGAGTGACTACGACTTGTGGATACGATGGATTCTAATCATTTTGTTTGTGGTAGCATGGTTGCAAAAGTGATGAGTGACTACGACTTGTGGATACGATGGAACGATGTGCCAATGGCCTTGTTATACGACTATCAACCACCGGAACCGAGAACCAGATATTACCCAGGGTGTCTTGAGGATTTCACCGTCTACGAAGTTATGGTGGAGGGTAAAAAAGAGAACCTTTTCATCGACATAGACGATTTTGCCAAGAGCGCATCAGACGAAATTCATGAATTGGGTCTGGCAGAGTATCACAGACTACACAGTAGGAATTAACCCACATGCCCACATCCAACCCTTCCATCCAACTGAACCCGCCAGTTCATATGGGGCGCCGGATGTGGGCTTTCCCCAGAGGAGGAAAAATGAAGAACGTAATATATTCAAAGGTCATTGTACCTATGTGCGACTCTGTAGACGGAGAAACAGCAACATATGTTGAAGTCACAGAAGAAATAAATATTTATTGTGTTTGGGCTTACTCATACGACTGCGGAAGGTGTCTCATTTTCTGGTATGAACGTTGGGACAGAGAATCGGCTATTGAAAAAGGCGTTGATATGTCTCGGTTTCTTCTTGGATTCGCAAAGGAAGGAAGTGATGTTGTTGATGAAAAAATTAATGAGATTGCCATCCTATAAAGACGACCCTGACATTTGCAACGCTTGTGATCAAAGGTTCTGCGGCGATTGTGAGCATGGACCGTGGGGAGAAAAAAAGATGATGATTAAGAATATCATAGCATGGGCGGCGATAGTGGTGGTGTTTGTGTTTTGCTACCTGATGACAATCAACGCTATCGCTGACTGGGTAGCGAAATAAAAAATTATAGGAGAACAATGGACACACCAATCGGAGAAAAAACAGTAGACAAGGCAATCGAAGGAATAAGGGATATGTTATATTCCTATCTCAATACAATCAACAGAGCATATCTTCAACAGGACAACCTCGTAATTTCATGCGGTATTAAACTTCAGCCACACAACAACGGTGTCATGGTCGGGTACAATGTGTCCTTTGTCGAATCAAAGGTAAAGGACAGTGATACAATCATCGTCAACGAGAACCAACAAGAATTGCCATTTGGAAAGATCAAAAGTGTCACCAAAGACTCTGTTGAGTTTAAAGATAAGGGTGGCACCATTACCAAGATTGAGAAAGTAAAATGAACAAGGACGACAGAATCAACGAGTTAATTGCCGCAGACGAGTTGAGCGATGAACAATTTCGCATTCTTGAAGCTCTCCTTCAGCATTACAAGGAAAAATTGAGTTTGCTTCAGAGTGTTTACCGGCGGCACACTGGAAAATTTTGGCATATAACTTAGGGGGAAACGTGACAGAAAAGACTCATTACCGAAAGGCTTTTAATAGCCCGTATCTATCCAGCGCAGACATTGTTGAACCGACAGTTCTCCGTATTAAATGCGTAAAATTAGAGAAGGATAAGTCTAAAAAAACAAAAGATGAGTATAACACGGCATACTTTACCGAACCAGAATTGAGGCCAGGCGAGCCTCTTAAACCAATGATTTTAAACGCAACCAATAGTAAAACGCTTGCCAAACTCACAGGTACTCCTTGGATCAACAATTGGAATAATATAGATGTGACGATCTACGTTGACTCAAACATCCGTTTCGGTCGGGATACTGTAGAGGGTTTAAGGATATCAACGGAGCCGCCACGCAAAGTAAAGGAAGAACTCAAACCAGCTACAAAGAATTGGAGCAACGCTATAATGGCGTATAAGCGCGATGGTAATTTTGACGCTATTGAGAAGCACATGACAATCAGCGATGAGAACAAAGAACTTCTCAAGAAAGATGCTGCTGAATGATATTCCATCCAGTAAAGCAAAACACAGAAGAACCCTGCCCTTGTTGCGGTAAAACGTGGATGGAACTTCGCGCTCCTTTTATCACAGGTTCTAAGATGGCAAAGATCATGGCGCACAACGGCAAGAAATGTCGTGACGGTTCACCTAAGTTCGGAGATCCTGCGCATAGACTTGCCGTTGATATAGCAGTGGTTCAGTCCGGTGGAACAGCAACAGAGTCAGACTATACCAATGCTCACATGGAGCGTGGGCACGAACAAGAACCCATTGCGAGGATGCTTTATGAACAAGAATACTTTTGTACTGTTGAGGGTGGTGGATTCTATGAGAACGGCAATATCGGATGTTCCCCCGATGGAAGAATCTACGACGATGGACTTTTGGAAGTCAAAAGCGTTATCGCCCACATCCATTACGAATGTATCAAGCGTGGTGATTTTGACCCAAAATACAAGTGGCAACTCTACCACAATCTGAAGGTTGCGGAGCGCGATTGGATAGATTATGTATCGTATTGCGCTACGTTTCCAAGAGGACAACAGCTTTTCGTTAAGCGTGTTCTTGCGAAAGATATTCAAAAATATTTTGACGCAATGGAGAAACGGTTGGAAGATTTTTTTGTTTTGGTAGAACGAGTTAAGAATGACATTCGTGTGGCAGCATGAAGTTCCGACTAAAAACAGACGAACATCGCAGGCTTCCGTTGGATATGAGCAAGGTGAATCAATACTGTTCACGATGGAAACCACACACAACAATAGAGATAGAAATTGCTCGACGTAGGCAAAAACATTCTGACCCGCAAAGAGCTTTTTACTGGGCTGTTATTATCCCACAATTCTGCGAAGAACTTGGATATGACCAAGACGAATACGAGTTATTCCATCGCCAATTAAAGATTACTTATTATAACGTTAATCCTGACAAAAAGGGGATTTATCGTAATAAAGATATCCCCGCAGTATTCGCAAACGATAGCGACAAAAACGTGAAAGAACGTACGGATTTTATGGAGTGGGTTTTACGCAAAGCGAGTGAGAACGGAATCTATATTGACACAGGAGATTTGTTTGAATCCGCAACCCAAAGATAAACCGATAAGAAATAAAGCGTACATAAAGTGGCTACACAAACAATACCCATTAATTATAGGCAGACCGCCATATGAGGCTCATCACTTGAGAATGTTTGGTGGTGGAACCGGAACAAAACCAGGAGACAACTACTGCGTTCTTATCAATTGGGAAACCCACCGTGATATACATCAATACGGTGAAAAAAGGATTCTTTGCGAAAAGTACGGTTACACGAAAGAATGGCTGAAAAAAGAGTGCGAGGATCAATATAATAGATGGCTGAAAACTGTCTAAGCTGTAACCACTTTGGATTCAAGGGCCTGAAAAAGTGGTGCAAGGCGCACGACAGGGAAATCAGGAAGCCGACAGGGAAATGTGACAGGTGGGTGGATAGGATGGAAAAAAATAGACTAAGGAGGACTAGTGAATCCAGAAAGTAAGTATTACGACACAGACGGGAACGAATGTAGCTTGAATAAATTGGTTCGTGATGACCCGGATTGGGCGGCTAACGTGATTCGGAGTTATAGGGAAAAAATCGAAGAACTAAATGCACGGCTTAAAGAAATCGACCAAAGGATAGATCGGGCTATTATAGCGTTGGCTTACGATAGGGACGAGGACTAATGGACATATACGATATTGTTACAAAGTTGGTGGGGCCGATAAATCCGGTAGGTGAATCATACGAAGACGACAGACGGCTCAAGAATCTTGAAGAAATGATCACTCTTGTTGACAAGTTAGTGTTCGATATCGACAGGGTTAGCGTAGAGAGGGAGCGAGTAGAATACAGCCGGAAACGTGCTGGTGTCGCCGCATATCGATTT
>Ga0272440_1002230_pt1 | contig 15253 bp, 12 predicted proteins | sample SSMMMBAug17_FD_192440 | JGI IMG/M metagenome (GOLD analysis project Ga0272440, IMG submission 192440) | Marine sediment archaeal communities from Little Sippewissett salt marsh, Falmouth, MA, United States - SSM-MMB-Aug17 | ecosystem: Environmental > Aquatic > Marine > Wetlands > Sediment ... | reverse complement strand
CCGAAATGAAGGACCATATGGATATTGAAGATGAAATAATTGAAGATTTACAGACAATGGAGAGAGACATTGCAGAAAAAGAAAAAGAGATAAAAGAAAAGGATGGTGTTATTAAGAAAAAGGATGGTGTTATTAAGAAAAAGGATGGCATGCTAAAAGAAAAAGATGGTGTTATTAAAGAAAAGGATGGTGTTATTAAAGAAAAAGATGGCATGCTAAAAGAAAAGGATGGTGTTATTAAGGAAAAGGACCGCGTGATTGATGAGCTAAAAAGAGCTTTATCTAAAATTTCAAAAACAAGTTGATATTATATTATAATCACTATTCAAATTTGCAGTCAAAAAAGAATTAAGGAATGCTCTGAAAATAATTTCCCCATTCGGTAAAGTCAGACAAGTCGGACAGGTCAGACCTGTCTGACTTGGCTGACCTGTCCGATTTTTGAAAATGGGACGTTATTTTTCGAGCATTCCTAAGCTATATTGACGCTTTAATTCGGGAATACTGTACTTTTGAAGAATAGAACGTTTAATAATATAATATTAATCAAATAAACTAGATAGTTGATAATTATTTTTGATTAAAAAGGAGGTTCTTTATGATGATACAAATTGCCAATCCACTATATGATGTTGTGTTTAAATATTTAATGGATGATAATGACGTGGCTAAAACCATTATATCCGCAATCATAGAAGAAGACATTGACGAATTGGATGTTCTGCCGCAAGAAAGAATACTAACATTGGAAAAACATCCATTAACTGTGTATCGCTTAGATTTCTCAGCAAAAATCAAAACAAACAAGGGGGATTATAAGCACGTTATTATTGAAATCCAAAAAGCGAAATTACCCTCTGATATTATGCGATTCAGAAGGTATCTCGGAGAACAATATCGCAAAAAAGATAATGTATATATCAGTGTGAGCAAAGATAAATCCATAAAAAAAGCCATGCCTATCCTAACCATCTATTTTTTAGGACATCGTTTAAATACCTTGAAAGTACCAGTGATAAAAGTCAAAAGAGATTGTATTGATATAAGGAGCGGCTCGTCATTAATTGGAAAAGAAGAATTTATAGAAAGTTTAACCCATGACAGCTTTATTATTCAAATACCAGAGTTATCCGAAAAAAAACGAACAGAACTGGAATCCTTATTAAGCGTTTTTGATCAGCGTTATATTGCGGATGATAGTCGGCATATCCTGGCGATGAATGAAAAAGAGTATCCAAAAAAGTATCACAAAATTATTCGTCGTTTACAAAGAGCCATTTCGGAACCCGAAATGAAGGACCATATGGATATTGAAGATGAAATAATTGAAGATTTACAGACAATGGAGAGAGACATTGCAGAAAAAGAAAAAGAGATAAAAGAAAAGGATGGTGTTATTAAGAAAAAGGATGGCATGCTAAAAGAAAAAGATGGTGTTATTAAAGAAAAGAATGATGTTATTAAAGAAAAGGATGGTGTTATTAAGGAAAAAGACCGCGTGATTGATGAACTAAAAAGAGCTTTATCTCAAATTTCTAAAACAAGTTGATATAATAATCATTATTCAATTTTGCAGTTAAAAAAATTAAGCCAAAAGAAAAATAATATAATTATAAAGGTAAAACATATGAAAGACATTATTTATCAAATTTTAAACGCCAGCTTAAAAGTAAAACAAGAAAGTATTGAAACCAATGCAAACAAACTAGAGCAATGTGCTCGCACAATGGCAGAATGTTTGACATCCGGTCACAAAATCCTGATATTTGGAAATGGGGGAAGTGCTGCTGATGCTCAGCATATTGCTGCTGAGTTTGTCAATCGTTTTCAGATAGAACGTCCCCCCCTGGCTGCTATTGCCTTGACGACGGATACATCCATTATTACCAGTATTGGCAATGATTATGATTATAATGAAATTTTCTCAAAACAAATCAAAGCTATTGGTAATAAACATGATATTGCATGGGGAATCAGTACCAGCGGAAATTCAGCCAATGTTGTTAATGCCTTACGTGTTGCAAGGGACATGACATTGACGACAATCGGCATGACTGGCGAAGGCGGCGGAAAGACAGCGGATTATTCTGACATTTTGCTGTCAGCCAATTCGTGTATTACAGCACGTATTCAAGAAACACACATCACCATGGGGCATATTTTATGTGACCTCGTGGATCGGATTTTATTCCCATGATACAAAATAGACCTGAAATTGATTTTTCAAAATTATCCACATTTTCGATTTATGATCGAAAAAGTAAAGTTACTTTAGATGAGTTTGCCAGTCCATGGAGAGCAGGCAATTCATTTCAGCAATTTTTGGATGGATTACCAGAAATACTTGGTGGCAAAGATATCAAGCATGTTATCAATGCAATTGTCACAGCAGTCTCCAAACAACACACAGTTATGCTGGCGATGGGCGCACATGTAATAAAAGTTGGGCTTAATCCTTTACTTATTCAGTTATTAGAAAAAGGAGTGATCCATGCTTTGGCTTTAAATGGCGCTGGTATTATTCATGATACAGAGCTGGCTATGGCAGGTAAAACATCTGAGGATGTTGCCGCATCGCTGGATGATGGTCAATTTGGTATGGCAAAAGAAACTGCTGAGTTTATTTGTATGGCCATAGAAAAATCCCTTGAAACATCTGAAGGCTTAGGTCATGCAGTTGGACAAGCCATACTGGATGCTAAACTTCCATTCGCCAATCATAGTTTGACAGCAAATTGTGTGCGTTTGGGAATACCTGTTACTGTTCATGTTGCCATAGGGACAGATATCATTCATATGCATCATGCGTTTAATCCAAAAGCAGCAGGCGAGGCAACATATAAGGATTTCAATACATTTGCTTCAATCGTAGCAACACTGGCACATGGTGTGTATTTAAATATGGGATCGGCAGTGGTTTTGCCTGAAGTATTCCTGAAAGCACTTACACTAACCCGAAATTTGGGATTTGAGGTAAATTCGTTTACTGCAATCAATATGGATTTTATTCGTCAGTATCGGCCACTCACCAATGTTGTCAATCGACCCACCTTATCGAATGGGACGGGGATAAACCTTGTGGGTCACCATGAAATCTTACTGCCGATAATTGCTTGTGGCGTACTGGAAAAATTAGCGAATGAAATTAACAATTGTAGATGATCAACAAAAATTGAACAACATTATTTATTCTGACACAATCACCTGATTTCCAGTAACAGCAATAACTTCAATGAGTGTCCCTTTATCAACAAACTCTCCCCTTGTGACAACATCTACCCTGAAATCGTTTATTTCAGCCGTACCAGATGGTCTCAATGGGGATGTTGTTACACCTGTCATCCCCAGGTACGCCTCAAGTTTCTCAGATTGAGAAACAACCCCCTGTTCTCTTGTCAGATTTGTATTCAGTGCCAATCTGGATTTTCCCAGTTGCTTAAAGCCCCAAATAATAAGAATTGGCACAATAATCAGGTCTAAACATAAGGCAAAACTGCCGGCTGTTACAGATACACTTGAAAACAATAGAAAGAGGGAATATCCAAACAATCCTGTTGCCAGAGCCGCTAGTATGCCGCCTGATGGAATAAATATTTCTGCTATCATGACAATCACGGCAGATACTTGAAGCAGTATGGAAAAAATAATTGCATTCATATTTGTTTCACAGTGATTTTTGCACCTTGAATATTGATAACCCTGATTTTACTTCCTTGTGGAATAAATTCTCCCTGTGTGATTACATCATAGATCTCTTTACCAATTTTCATTTTTCCGGATGGACGTAAAAGGGTTCGGGCAATACCTGTGTCTCCAATATCAGGATGCTTGGTTGATTGATCAGTTACATGGGCATTGGCAAGGTTTGTATCCAGATAAGGACCGGATACAAGATGAGATGTCTTGGGCAGAATGAAACGAAATAACACGATTGATAATATCCATGCAAGAACTGCTGAACCCAGTACCTTGATACTATTGTCTATCATGATTTGACCTTCCCAGGGTAATTCGGGGCTGGGAATGACAAAGTCCTGAAAGCTAAAAATCAATGCCAATGTGATGCACGCAATGGCAGTCAGGCCTGATACGCCAAACCCTGGAAATACAAATATTTCAAAGCCCATTAAAATTATAGCCATTCCAATTAGAAGTAATTCCAAATGATCTGACAAACCCACAAAGTATTGTGCAAAAAATACAATGCCTAAAAAAATCAGTCCAATCATACCAAAAACACCAAAGCCGGGGGATTTCAGTTCCATATACATTGCAGCCATCCCGATTAATAACAATATGGATGACACGGAATATATCCATCGCACCATTTGTTCTGACCAGTTCTCTTCAATATTGATTATTGATTGATCTGCCAATGATAAATCTGCAAGAATATCATTGACATGATCGACAGTTTTTTGTGAAAATCCCAATGTCTGTGCCTCTGTATCATCCATTGTTAAAAGTTCATCCTTTGGAACAATGGTCTTTTTTTGCTTGATTTTTTCTTTTTGCTGGTCAGTGAGGTCGTTATATTCATGGTGGTCCATATAAACAACGTCATCAGATGTATAAATAATTTTATAAACCGCTTTTTCAGACGACACCATTGCTTCAGCCAACAATGGCGGATACCCATTTTTTTTTGCCAGTGCACGAAATTTTGCCCGCAAGGGCGATTGAAATTTTTCACCCAGCATTTGTGGTCCGCCGGAGTCAAATATGATTGGCGCACAATCTCCAATCGTTGTATGAGGTTTCATATAAAGTGAATTACATGCCAACGCAATAAGTGCACCTGCTGAAATGGCTTTATGGGTGACATAAGCAATAATCTTTACATGTTGTGAGCGTGTCAATATATCAACAATATTCAGTGCAGCATCAACACGGCCGCCAAAAGTATCCATTTTGAGAATTAAAACGGCATCCGGTTGATCGGAGGTCTCGAGCATTCGTTCAACGTATGCTGCCATTGCCGGTTCAACATCACCTTGAATGCTTCCTACATATACAGTTGTTTGCCCCCATGCGAAAACAGGATAAATAATTATCCACACGAAAATATGAAAATTTTTTTGCATGAGACTACCTCAATTAATATCATCCGGTGATACCCGAACAGTTTGAATCCGAACACCAATCAAGCCACTGTTTAATATAAAACTTTGCCTGGACCCATTCCGAACAAGGACCAGTTCAACACGCTGTTTGTTTTTCTCTTTTTTTTTTACTTCTGAAACCAATTGTGATGCAGACTTAATCGGCACAGAATCATATTCCACAATAATATCATTTTTTTGAAATCCATGAACTTCCGCCTGACTTCCAGCAACAATATCCAACACCTTTACAGCAGTAATTTGTTTACCTGTATTCTTAAAATAAGAGGAATTGTTACCAGATCGGCGATAACTGGTCTTTCCTCTGGCATATATTAACACATGCGATAGCTTTTCGCCATTAAACTCAAACGCATAACTTTCTGCGTTTAAATATCTTAATAATCGTTTGATTGTGTCTAGAATCGGTCCGCTGACTTTGTAAGTAATACGTTGATCCGCCTGTGTTTTTAATCCTGAAATTCGAATACCACATTCTTGATACAACAGGTTTTCAAGATCGCTGATCAGTAAATCTTCGGCATTGCAAATCAGGGTATCATTTTCACATATAATGGGTGATGATTGTATATCCGCGATTGACTGAGATGCAATCCAAGTGATGAGTACAAAAATAATAATTATTGCACGGTTCATCTGAGTCAATGAATGTTTGCTGATAATAGACTGCATGTTAATTATCTGCACCTGATTTTGCTTGATTTCTTATTTGCACATTATCATCAATAAGACGCTTAAAAATTTTAAGTTTTCTGGGATCTTTTGCTTCTTTAGCCGATTCATTGATCAATGCACTTAAAGGGATGTCTTTTGGTGCAATAGATCCTGTAAATTGCCTTTCAGATAGATTTTTTTCAAGCATCTGAATTTTCGACAAAAGGCGGTCATTCTCCAATTGCAGATGATTGAGATTTTCCTGTAAAATTTCATTTGCCTGTGTGAGTTGATCATTGATTTCATAAATATTCTCAAGATCCTCATACATATCCAACTGTGTTCGAGGTGCTTTGCTGATTACCTGAGCAAGTGTTGATTGATTATCCAGGCCAGAAAAAGAAAATTTCCATGTGGTTCGCAGTCTTTGCGGCATGGTATCAGTCAGTCGTGCCTTTGTTGTCATTCGCAATAAGGATGCTCTGATATTTTTAATGTGCACATTGCCATATTGTTCTGGAAACTGAATACTGACACCACAATCTCGTATCAATTTCGCTGTGTCATCCGGACACAACAATTCACAATCCATACTGTCTACGCCGACATTGATCAAGTTGGCACGGTATGTTTGTTGCCCCACATGAATGTCGGCTGTTGTTTTTGGAATGACAAAGCGCATATGCATATCAGGCATTTCCGGATTCAAGACAACCTGGGTAATCTTTGAAAATTGTTGAAATGTGCAGGGTATGGTTAAATAAAACTGAATGCCTCGGTGTTTATAGCGATCTTTTTGACGCGGTGAATCTGTCGCTGACATCATCACAAAAGGCGTATTTGAATTTACTTTGGAGACACGTATTTGATCAAATATATCAAAACCATTTAGCCCTGCCATTTCAAGTCCAGAATATATCAAATGATACTTTTCTTCTGAAATATTCTTCAATGCCTGATCATCAGGAAGACATATATCAATCTCAGCCGAATCATACATCTGTAACAAAAATTTTTGTATAATTTTTAGAATGACTGTTGCATGATGAATGATTAAAAAACGATAGCGCATGGAAAATCCTGTTGATCGTCTGAGAATTAAAAAATCCGAAGATTTTTTTGTTTCTGGTAATAATCAAAAATATCAGTCAGAGAGTATCGCGCCTTAAATGAATGTGTATTTCTGAATAAACTGCCATCCAAAACTACTGGATATTTATAATAATTGAGTAGATAGTCAGGAAATTCTTTGATATTCAGTCTGCGAACGATCTGCCTTGACAATGATGGTGGAAATGGTGGAATAGGCACAGGTACGCCGCCTGCCATTTTGATTGCTTTTTGATAAGGCAGCCAGTCTTCAGTGACAACATTATAAACCCCGGGTTTTTGATTTTCATATGCCAGAACAATGGCTTCAGCCAAATCGTCAACATGAATGAATTGCATAATTGGCGAAAAACCCAGCAGACATGGCACATACTTTCTGTTAAGTAACAGGCTGACAGAGTTTTGAATCCCGGGTCCCAATATATTACAGGGCCTCAGAATTGTGGTTTTCAGTTCTGGATTTTTCAGCATATAAAGTGATGATAAGTATTCCAGTTCAACGGCATCTGCCAGGTGGGATGAGTTGTTTGAGGCTTTTAAGGGAAACATTTCATCAAGCAGTGAGGGATTATAAGGATGCGCACCATAAACATAAAATGTGGATAAAACAATCATGTTTTTGACACCATACTTTAAGCTCAGATCAAATATTTTTTTGCTTCCTGTCACATTGACATTGTAGCGGCGACTTGGAGTATCATCATACAGAAGAATTCTTCCGAGATGAATGACACTATCCAACTCATTTTCACGAAATACCATTTCAAAGCCGCGTTTTGAAAAATCAATCCGATAATTGATAATGGTATCATCAAAATAGGTGCTTTCCTTGAAGCCCACGCCAATAATCTCATATTCACGACGTAATTTGAGTTTATTGATAACACGTTGGGCCAATGCACCTCCAGCACCCGTAACCAATACTTTTTTTTTCTTTTGATTTTCCATTACAAAAACCTCTTTCCTCTTTGTTTTAAGCCTTTTTGGATAAGTTTGTTAATCTGTTCCTTAACGTACTCTACTTTTTCGATCATCTCGTTTTCATCATCAATGTCACCATCCAGGTAGATAGGTTCTCCAAAATTAATAATTACTTTTGCAGGAAAAGGCCAGGGAACAGCAATGGGTACATATGGAATGGAAAGCAAGCGCGCCAGAGGATCAACTGAGCCCAATGATGGCATGGTTTCTTCGCACCCAACAACCCCTACCGGTACAATGGGACTTTTTGTCTGAACAGCGATTCGAACAAAACCAGTTCCCATGTATTGTAGTTGATATCGTTTTCTATAGGGTTTTCCTGACCCCCGCACGCCTTCTGGAAAAACAATGATAATTTCTTCATTTTCAAGCATTTTAATGCAGTTAATTGGATCACCGATAATCGCGCCAGCCTGCGTAAGAAAAGTATAAACAAAAGGAACCGTTGGAAAAAAACGTTCAATCATAACTCTTGGCGCACGTGGTCCATGTTGATTGGTTGCCAAGGCTGTGGCAATGAGAGTACCATCAATGGGAAGCTGCCCGCTATGGTTTGAGATAACAAAAGCGCTGCCATTTTTTGGAACATTTTCCAATCCATAGCTTTCCACTCGGAAGTAATAATCATACATTGCTTTTAACACTGCAAGACCTATTTCAGCCGTCTCCTGATGATACCCCCAGGGGTCATAGCCATGATCTCCAATGTTTTTAGGCATCTTTTTGACCAATTCTTTGATTTCATCAGATACCAGTACCTTTCGCAGTACCTCAGGCATCAATTCGGTTGAATTAACCAATTCCTCGCGCATACGTTGCTCGGCTTTCTGGATCATTGAAAACGAACGACCCATGGTATTGGTTAGAACTTTTAAACCTGTTTTGATCATATTATCACCTCAAAGTTTTGAGACCGGCCTGTCTGGTATTGATAGACCGATTCGTTTTTATGAAATCCTTGTTTGCGACAGAAATTGCAACTTTATCAGATCGTATGAATGATTGCAAATTGTTATATGCATGAAGATTAAATATATTTTTATTTTATTGATAAATTGTTTTAATAAAACAACCCGAACTGGCGTCTGAATCTTCGTCTGTATCCGAATCAGCCGGTGAAGATTCAGAGCCCAGACCGGAAGGATCTCTTATTACGCCTAAGGAACTGTCTTCATCATAAGGGCCGTTATCAGTAATATGTATTGTAACTTTTTTTCTGTCATTACTGAAAACTGCGCCATCATTATTGGGATCATTAATTGAACTTTGATCAAAGTCAATCCATCCTTCAGGAGTAGATTTATACCATTTTGTTTCAGGATGTGCAGCCTCTGGAAGATAAACAGTGAATTCAGCATACGTTTCGTTGTTTTCTAAAATAATGGTAAAATCAAATAATCCATAAACAAAATCCGGTTTATTCGTATTGTTCGCACCTGTAAAATCATTTGGAGATATGGATACAAATCTGAAATCCTGTGCATTATATTCCAGGCCAATTGTGTCATTTGAATGGGATTCAAAAAAGTAAACTTCTTCATCATTATTGTCAAAAAGCAATTGTCCATATACTTGATTTGCAATGGCTTTATGTGCTTCAGTTGTCGGATGAACGCCATCCCAGAAAAGATAATTATTAACATTATTAAATCCATGTTCGGGTTTGGTTTCATATAATGCTGCGTTGACAGCATTGTCAAAACCAAATTCCTGCGGCTTTTCTACAGCCTTTTCCAAAAATACATATGCATCAACCAACATCAATTTCACTGAAGGATGTGTTTCTTGAAAAGCATTTAAAGAATTGTTCAATTTTTGATTAAATGTTGATGATACAAGGGTTCCATATTCTGTTTGATTGGCGCCATAATTACCATTATTTGCAGGTGTTTTTCCCAAATTTGGAAGATTCATTACTAAAATGTCAGTTGCAGCCAGACCAGTTTCTGTATCTGTCATAAGAAACAGCGCCTGAATTATGTCTGCCACAGCATTATCTGTTACCTCTGTGTAATCATCCTGGGTTAAAGAGTGATCATCAATCCAGTTTAGGAAATTATTTCCGCCAATCCAAATAATACAAAGTGAATTATCAGGTATTTTGATTTTTGCATTCGCCCATGCGCCTACCTGCGCCAATAATCCTGGGGGAAGTTCCTTTGTCCCTGTTTCAGCCCCACCAAATGCATTATTGTACCAGACATTACCTTCAGGTGGATTCCATACCCCACTGGCGACATAACTTGCCATAAGATAAGAATTATTTATTCCCAGCTTATTTGCTAAATATTCTGCCCAGATTTTACCATTTGAAAAGGCGCCGCCAGAATAGTTTTCTGAATGATATAATTCCGGCCTCAAGGTCCTAATATTACCACTGTCTGTTAGACTGTCTCCAAAACTTACAATATTTTGGTAGGATAAGGCGAACACGGTACTCGAAAAAATAAAAATAGACAGTAAAATTGATACTAAAATTTTTTGTTTTTTTAACATTTCATTTCCCCTTTTTTTTGTTAATTTTTTATTTTTACAGCAGGTCTCTGCTGCATCAGAAATTATAAATAATTCCAAAAAAGTCGGTTATGTTGTCGCTCTGCCGCTTATGAAATGCATTTGCGGCAGAGCAGACGTGAAAGCATTCCCTGGCATAGGCCGGCATAGGCCGGCATAGGCCGGCATAGGCCTGACTTGTATCCAAAATAAAAATGAACATAAAAGTTCTTGATTATAACGTTTTTTGGGGAGCTTATAATTATGTGTTAATTTTTCGACCTTTTTTTTGAATAAGAATTTACAGAATTAAATGAATTTACAGAATTAAGAAAATATTAGTGGTGTAATATGGCAATCTCTATCTTAATTCTGAAAATTTTATAATTCTGAAAATTCTGATTCTAAAAAAGGACGAACAAATAAATAATATAAGTATTTGAATTTATTGCTCCCCAAAATCCGATATAATCAGAAAAGTTCTTGTATGATCTAGTGTCCACGTGGAAACACAAAATCAAATAAAACTTACAATATCAAACACTGAGGCTATCAAGCAAATAAAAAAAAATTGCTTGATGAAAATTTAGCAATGAACAGATAAAAAAATCCAAAAAAAATCCCAATATGATGCTTGCAATTATAAAATATTAATGATATTTTTTTTATAAATATTATTTATGAAATTTTATCATGAAAACTACTCCCATCATAAAGAAACATCATTTTGATCACTAATTGAATTCGCCATAAAAGAATGTATTTTTTATTTTAAATTGAAAGTAAAATATTATCAGTATATTATGTAAAATACTTTCAATTTATTATTTTTAATTTTTTTAACAGGAGGAGATGATGAAAAAAAGTTTGACAGTACTTTTGGTTGGCATTGCTGCCATGATTACATGTTCAGGCATCGCTACAGCCGGACTCATGGACACATTGGGTCTGGGATCAAAAGCAACCGCATTGGGTGGTGCATATTGCGCTTATGCAGATGACCCCTTTGCCATTTACTACAATCCGGCGGGGTTGACGCAAATTGATCGCTTTACTGTATCTAATGGTGCTCATATTGCGTATCCGTCTATTAAAGTAAATAACTTTCATGTTGAGGGTGGGATTTATGAATTCAATGCATCTACAAAAGTTATGGCGAATGAGGGTCTCAATGGATTCACCGATATCTCAAACAAGGAGAGGATTGTACCGGCGCCGCATTTTGCCACTGCTTACCCGCTCAATGATCGAATGGTCGCAGGCTTTGCTGTTTATGCACCATTTGGAGCATCAGCGTATTGGCCGGAAACTAACAATCCAGGCGCATATAACTCAACTTTTGGCAGCTTTACCAGAATCGCTGCAACACCAACAATCTCTTACATGTTAAGTGACAGGTTGTCATTTGGTTTTGGTATTTCTATTGGGGTTACTGAAGTCAAAGCAGAAAGACTTTTTTATGTGCCACCAGAAGTTAAAAATCAATTGATTAACCAATATAATGCACTCGTTCGCAATGGGTCACGACTTCAACATAAAATAAAGGCAGCCATTGATGCTGATGGAAAAAAAGTTGTGGCAGAATTGTTGGATACCTTTAACTATTCGCTGAATTTTGGGGCAATGTACCGACTTTCAGATAAAGTCACTCTGGGAATAACCTATCGAGGTCGCGCAGATGTGAAAGTGAAAGGTACAGTTGAATTGGAAGGTCTTCAAGAATCATATGGTGATACACCAGCGGGTAATCCGATTATGTCAAAAGTTGATGGCGAAACTCAGGTTGATAATCCGCCTCAATTTCAGTTTGGTATTCGATGTCAACCATCTGAAGAATTTTCTTTTATGATTGATTACTTATGGACCCGATGGAGCATTATTGATGGTTATACCATGCAACTTTCTCCAAAATTATTGGATAACCGCGAAGATGAAAATTTTACGAGAGATTGGGAAGATACCAGTCAGGTACGCTTTGGTATGGAATGGGTTGCTGACGATTTTGTAACTGTTCGTTTTGGTTATTATTTTGATCCATCTCCTGTTCCAGATGATACCTTTGATTTTGGATCATCTGATATAAATAAAAAAGTATATTCTTTAGGCCTTGGACTAAATTATGGGCAACTGACGATAGACACTGTTTTTCAGTATATTACATCTGAAGATCGGGTAAGTGCTGGTATTACAAATGAACCATTGACAGCATCGTATGAATTCTTGTACGAACCAGATCTTGATGCTGAAGCTTATGATCAGATTGCAACATATAGTGCGAAAATGCAGGTTTGGGCTGTCGGTGCGACAGCAAACTATGCATTCTAGTTGATTTTTTTGTTACTTTAACAATAAAATCGGACAGATTGATTTATAAGGTCTGTCCGATTTATATTTGAAAAAAAATCAAGGCATCCTTCATATTTGCTAAAAAGTAATTAACAGTTCTGCTTGTTCCCAGGCTCTGCCGCCAAGTATGCATTCCCAGGCAGAGCCTGGGAACGAGCAGGACTGGTAACTACGAAATGAAGGATGCTAAAATCAAAACATGAAAGTAAGACGATGAACACACAAACAAATTGGGATTTAATCGTTATAGGCGGCGGAATAACTGGCGCAGGAATTCTTCGAGAAGCTGCCCGAATGAACTTGAATGTATTATTAGTAGAACAAAATGATTTTGCCTGGGGCACTTCAAGTCGTTCATCAAAATTGGTTCATGGGGGCTTACGATATTTAAAAGAAGGGCGTATTTTTTTGACACGCCATTCTGTTGTCGAACGAGAACGACTTATTTCCGAAGCACCTGGATTGGTTGATCCACTCGGTTTTCTGATGCCTATTTATAGTGATCATGGCGCAAGCCGATGGTTAATTAAAATTGGCTTAAGTGTTTATGACCTTTTGGCCTGGAAAAAACAACATCAATATTTCTCTCGTGAGGATTTTCTTCAGGAGGTCCCTGATATCAGACAAACAAATCTTGTCGGGGGATTTCGTTTTGTGGATGCGCAGGTTGATGATGCGCGTTTGGTGCTTCGTGTTCTTGATGAAGCACTTCAAAATGGCGGTTCCGCAAGAAATTATACTAAAGCAAAAGAAATCATTCGAGATAATATGGGAAATGTTACAGGGCTCATCGTTGAAGATACCGAAACATCCATTACCCAAACGCTCCACACAAAAGCAATCATCAATGCCAGCGGTTCCTGGGCAGAACAACTTCACTCTTCACCTCATGTTGGCCTTCATTTACGACCGCTTCGCGGCAGTCATTTAATATTTCCATTAACAAAGATTCCAGTAAAAGAAGCGGTCAGTTTTGAACACCCTGATGATCACCGACCTGTATTTGCCATTCCCTGGGAAGGCGCTGTTTTGTTTGGCACTACTGATGTTGATTTTGACAGTGAGTTAAATCAGGAACCTGTTATCACCAGACAAGAGGCAGATTATTTATTAGCTGCTGTACATTCACGATTTCCAAACCTTGATATTAAAGGATCTGATTGTATTGCTACAATTGCGGGCATTCGTCCGGTATTAAGCGCACACAAAAAAGATCCATCAAAAGAATCCAGGGAACATGTGGTATGGGTGGATAAAGGTCTTGTGACCATCACAGGTGGAAAGTTGACCACATTTCGCCTTCTTGCCTGGGATGCCTTAAAAGCAGCACGGCCATTTTTAACAAATTTTACAACAGAAGCCAAAGGGCAGCCTGTATTTACAAAACCAGATACGTCAATTCAAAAACCTTCATCAATGTCAGATGTGGAGTTTCAGAGATTATGTGGTCGATATGGCAACAAAGTCAAAGAAATACTTTCACAGGCCACTGATGAAACCCTTTGTCTGATTCCCAACACGCATACATTTTGGGCTGAATTACCTTATGTTGCTGCCAATGAACATATTCATCATTTGTCTGATATATTGCTTCGAAGAGTTCGAGTCGGCTTACTGTTGCCAGATGGTGGAAAAGAACATCTGGACCGAATTCAAAGCCTGTGTGCGCCGGTTATGGATTGGGATGATGAACGTTGGGAAACAGAAAAAAATCAATATATGTCTCATTGGCAAAACGCACATGGGGTACCTTTTTAAGAAAGCTGGAAAAAATGCCCAAAGATTTACTTCTAACAATTGATAATGGCACACAAAGCATTCGTGCGCTGATATTTGATTTAGGCGGCAATCTCCTTGCAAAAGAACAGGTTAAGTTTAAACCACCATATTTCTCTCCTGAGCCCGGTTGGGCGGAGCTTCCACCAGAAAAATACTGGGAATCATTATGCACTGCCTGTCAAAGTTTATGGCAAACTTCAAGAATAGACAAAACGCGAATAGCAGGTGTTTCAGTAACAACGCAGCGTGGAACAGTGGTCAATGTGGATCGTTTGGGTAAAGCATTACGTCCGGCTATTTTATGGCTTGATCAACGAAAAATAGACACACCGCCATCAGCACACCCTTTATGGTCAATCATTTTTAAAGCGCTGGGAGCAACACAAACCATTGATTTTTTTGTGAAGGAAGCTGAAGCCAACTGGATTTATATGAATGAACCGGATATTTGGCATCAAACCCATAAATTTCTATTATTATCTGGTTATTTAATTCATCGACTGATTGATCGCTTTGTGGATTCCATCGGGGCACAAGTTGGGTTTATTCCATTTGATTACAAAGGTTTAAATTGGGCGCCTTCATGGAGCTGGCAATGGAAATACTTACCTGTTACACAGGATATGCTTCCGACTTTATACCCCCCCGGTCAAATTCTGGGTCAAATTACAACAAAAGCATCCGTCGCTACCGGTATTCCGGAAGGCTTACCCCTGGTTGCAGCAGCAGCAGATAAAGCCTGTGAAATTTTAGGTTCTGGTGGTATT
>Ga0272440_1002229_pt1 | contig 15269 bp, 6 predicted proteins | sample SSMMMBAug17_FD_192440 | JGI IMG/M metagenome (GOLD analysis project Ga0272440, IMG submission 192440) | Marine sediment archaeal communities from Little Sippewissett salt marsh, Falmouth, MA, United States - SSM-MMB-Aug17 | ecosystem: Environmental > Aquatic > Marine > Wetlands > Sediment ... | reverse complement strand
CCTGTTATTGATAATTTCTCTAAGCTCTCTGAATCTATTTCAGCCCAAATTGAAGACAACTGAATTTTTTCATCAGTGTTTAAAAATATGGTATCAGCTACTCTTTTTATAGGTATGTTTTGAATAGCTTCACTGTATACTTTGGTACCCAAATATGTAGATTCACATAATTTGCCATCACCATTTGGGTCAGAGAGATCATTACTACCTATGCCATCTTCATTATCATCTAAAAGAGGATGTTGGAGAGAATGATCAAAAAATGGATATTTAGTTTCTATTCCTGCAAATGAATATTTTTCAGTGAACTTAACAGCGACTTCAAATGCGTCTTTTATTGATTGTCCCAGGGAAAATTGTCTAAAAAATTCTGAGGTAAAATACTCCCCATCACGAAGATTATTAAAATTTTTATCAAGTTCTATTAGCCCTTTATAAGAATATTCATCTTCTGCAGCACTTGTTATAATGATTCGATTCTTTCCTGAAAGTTCATCAATGAAAGATCCAGAATTACAAAATCCCAAAATAACAATAATTTTCGAAGGATTTGCTGTATTTTGAATTTCTGTTATCCAGTCGTTTAATTCAGTTGATGTAATTGTATTATCATCATCTAAATTCTTACCTTCTGGAACATCAAAATTATCTTCACTGCCATGGCCAACAAGGATGATATATAAATTTTCAATATATTTGTCGTGTAATCTATCAGTAATGGATTTTCTAATTGCTGATTGCGTCGGTATATCAATTACTTGTTGATAATTAAAATATTGAATATCTTCATCAAAAAAACCTCGCTGTTTTAGTTGGTAATAAATAAAATCCGTTGTTTTGGTATAAAGGTCAATATCCTGACCATGGCCAGGAACTATAATAGCGTAGCCAGCTGAATCTAAGACATTTATTGTTATTGCTTCCGATTTACATGGTGCATAATCATCAGTACCTTCAAAAATAGCTTGAATAGTCCAGTTATCAGGTTCTGAAAATTTATCCAAATTTTTTAGTTCATAAGATCCATAACTATCTTCAGTTTCAACAGTATATGTATATTCATGCATGTTACTATTTGTCATTTTAATAATTATAGTTTTATCGATCAGTCCATGCATCTCTCTAACTTTATACTCTAATACACCATCAATACTTATTTTCTCGTTTGTTTTTATTTGATAAGAGCTTGCTTTTGTTTTAAGTAGAGGATAACCTTTTTGAACCATCAAATCTATTGCATTACTTACATCTGGTTTATAACGTTTTTTTCCATCCCATTTGGATTTTATAGAGCATAGACCTGCTTTTTTTAAAGATACTAATGTTGAAAACTTTCCTTCTTGATCAGTATTATCATAAAAGTAAAAGCATGTGTCATCTTCATCATAACAAACTTCAATAGTAACTTCTGTCATGCTTTCAAGTGAAGGTAATATTAGCCCTGACACAGATATTGATTCTCCAATGATAACTTGATTTTTTGAAATATCACATGTTATTTCAGAATCTACCATTCCATATTGTATTGATGTAGAGCAAGAATATCCTATTGAGTTATAAGCGATTGCTGTAATCGTGTAAAGCACCCCATCAATAATCCATTCTTCATTTGAAATATTAAATCCCCAGGAGACAGAATTTTCAGTATTATTATAGTTTTTTACACCAGAATACTTATTACCTGTACTGTTTGAAACAATCAGTTCTATACGGGCTATATCATTCATTTTGTCATTAGCATCGCCTTGAACATATATGAGATCTTCATCAAATGGAGATTGATCATCAGGAGAAATAATTCTTACCATTAAGTCATCATCTTCAATGGTAATTGTTTTATTTATTATACCACGGTTGGCAATGGAAGCCGAAATTAAAACTGGTATAGGCATGTTGTACTCGTTGTTGTTTATAACTGATATATCAAAGTATGCTGAAGTGCTTCCGGCAGAAATAATTATTGAATTTGGTAAATTTAAGCGAGAAAGCTCATTTGAAGATAGGTTTACAATTATATCATTTTGATTAATTGAATTAATCGAAATTTTACCTTTTTTTTCAAGAGTTCCTTTATCTTCTCTAATTCTTTCTGGAATATCTAAAGAAAAAGAACTATATAAATAGTAGTATAATGCACCCATATCCATTCTCGTTCCATCTGGATCTTGATCATCCTCGTCAGTTTCATAAGTCTGTCCATCATTATCAAAATCAGGGTGCCCGGTGTTAATACAGGGTGAATTAAATTGCAGGTTATAATTTTCGTTTATGTTTGTAAAAAGTGGGTCAATTGAAATATTTCCTTCTTGCCAATCTATCTTATATTTTGGATGATCAATAATTCCATCTAAACCATTTTCAATATTTGAATAAAGAATAGTTGTTAAATGGTTTTGATCATTAAAATCCCATAAATATAGTGATTGAGGGTGATTATAATACAGAATTGAATTAACAATTTTTGAACTACAACTATTGAAATAAATTCCTCCACCATCATATGTTGCGTAATTCATAGAAATTGTCGTATTTGAAAAATTAACTGTTGTTGAATTTACAATATAAACGCCTCCTCCTTTTTGAGCAGTATTTTTCACTATTTCTACATCTTTAATGAAAAGTTCTGAGTTTCTAGAAAAAATACCACCACCATAAGATGATGAATTTTCTGATATAACTCCATTTTTTAAATGAAGAGTTGAATTATCAGCAACATACATTCCCCCCTTATTCTTTGAAACCAAAGTATTTAACATTATAAGATTAGAAGCAAAACTCCTAATTCCATAATCTGTATTTGCAGTAATGATAGCATCCGAAAGAACAAAGTCTGAACCAATACTAAAAATTCCAGAGCCATTATTGTGATTTATTTTTAGATTTGAAAGAGTAAACTTTGAATCATAGCTGTAAATACCACATTCATAATAATTTGAACCATCACCATTCGAAACTGTTAATCCATCAATTATGCAATTTTTGACTTTATCAAAAATAAGGACATAATCTGTTTTATTTGCATCTAAAATACTTTGATTTATTCCATTACCTTTTATTGAGACATAGTCAAATAGAACTAAAGGAAATTTTTCTCCATTTGTATTTGGACTATATGTACCGGAATCTAAAAATATGGTATACGAATTATTTTGATTTGCTGCTATTACCGTTAGAGCATAATCAATTGTTTTTAAAGGTTCATTCATGGAAATCCCTGAATTTGAATCGTTTCCTAAGGGCGAAACATAAAGATTTGAGTTGGTTTGAGGTAATAACCCTTCTTTAATATCACAGGTAAAATTATCAATAGGACACGCATAAAGGCCAGTTGGTTTAATTACTGTAAATTTATCTAAAAATAACTCTATTGGCTTATCTGAATATATATCCTTTGCAGAACTGAAAGAAACATTTGAATAAATATTGCATCGATTTTTAAAATCAAAATACATAATTGAATTATAACAGTACAGCCCTCCTCCATGTTTTTTTGCGGTGTTACTTGTTATGGTTACATTTGATAAATTAAGATTAGAATTATTGGAATAAATTCCTCCTCCAGAATCTTGTGCTGAATTATTAATAATTGTAATATTTGAAAGTGATGGATGTGATTTCAAACAATAGATCCCACCGCCGGATTCTGCTTTTCCGTTTTTAATTTGAAAGTTTTTTATCAATGTTTGTGATGAAATGACTTCATCATTAAAATTAAATTTGATAACACTACCGTTTTCTCCACCATCAATAACAGTATTTTCTGCATCTTCACCAATTAATTTTATCCCATCAACCATGGGCCACAGGATATTTTCCTTATATTTTCCTGGAGAAACGATAATTGTGTCACCTTCTGAAACTGTGTTTAGAGCCTCTTGTATTGTTGAATAATCGGATGGCACATTAACTGTTCTACCTATACTTTCCAGAATATCAAAAGAATATTTGTCTATTGGGTATGCATGCACTTCTTTGGGTTCTGATACTGAAAAATATTGGAGATATAATTCAATAACTCCATCTGTTGAAGCATATAGATCATTACCATTCTCGGTTGCCTTGTTTAAAAAGATACTATTTCTTTTGTATTTAGAACAAACAAATTTTGAATCATGAAGATAAAGCCCTCCTCCATTTTGTGCTGAATTTTTAGATATCTCTGCACCAAACATATAAAGTTTTGAATTTTTTGAATATATACCTCCGCCATTATATGCTGTGTTTTCTGAAATAGTTCCATTATTAAAGACAAGCCTTGAATCATGTGAAAGATAAAGACCTCCAGAGTTATTTGATATTACTGTATCTGAAATATCAAATGTTGACCTAAATCCCATAATTCCATAGTCAGAATTTAAAGTAATTATACTATCTGAGATATATAAAGTAGAACTATAACAAAAAATTCCAGAACCTTTATTGTTAGAAACTTTAATATTTGAAAAATCTATAACAGATTCATTGCAATAAACTCCAGCATTAACATTAAAAGAATTAGAACTATTAGCATTTGAAATTATAAATCCATCAATTGAACAATTTTTTACTGTGTCAAAAACAAATACATAATCTGTTTCATTTGCATCTAATGTGCAGTGATTTATTCCATTACCTTTAATTGAAACGTAGTCAAATAAAACTAAGGGAAACTGTTCTCCATTTGTTTCTGGGCTATATGTACCTGAATCTAAAATAATAGAAAATGAATTGTTTTGATTTGCTGCTAATACAGATAATGCATAATGAATTGTTTTTAAAGGCTTATCAATAGAAACACCTGAATTTGAATTGTCACCTGAAGGTGAAACATATAGATTTGAAGTGATTTGAGGAAGAATACCTTCTTTAATATCAAAAGTAAAATTTTCAATAGGACATGCATATAGGCCAGTCGGTTTTTGTACAGTAAATTTATTCAAATTAATTTTCAAAGATTTATTTGAATATAAATCTTTAGCAGTACTAAAAGAAAAGTTTGAATAAATATTACAACGATTTTCTGTATCAAAATTTATGGTTGAATTATAGCTATAAAGACCACCAGCAAAATTTTCTGATGTATTATTTGTTATTGTAACATTTGACATGTGAAGATTAGAATTGTTGGAATAAATCCCTCCACCAATATCTTTTGCTGAATTATTAATAATTTTTATATTTAACAGTGATGGATGTGAGTTTAAACAGTATATTCCACCACCACTTTGAGCATACCCCTTCTCAATTTTTATATTTTTTATCAATGTTTGAGAAGATATCAATTCATTATCAAATTTAAATGTTATAACACTCCCATTACTCCCTCCATCAATAATCGTTTTATCCTCTCCTCCACCAATCAATTTTATCCCATCCACACTCGGCCAAATAATATTTTCAGTATATCTCCCCGGGGTGACAATAACTGTATAACCTTCTGATGCAGCATTTAACGCTTCCTGAATAGTAGCATAATCTTCTGGCACATAAATACAATTAGTGTAGGAATTCCTATCATTATCTTTTATTATAAAAATTTTTTCTTTTATTATTCCGGAATATATCATGTCGTCAGCGCTTGCAGTAATTTCAATCTTTCCTTCATGTGCTGTTTCATATAACTGATCATCGACTGCATTTATTTTTATGTTTTTTGTTGGAGGTGTGGAACAACTTTCCGAAGTAAATATAATTGAATTATCTAATACATATAATTGTTCATCTGTTTTAATTTCAAGCTTGATATCAGACGTTGGACAACTTGAAAGCTTCAATATCAACGTCCTATCAGACCCGCCTTCACTAATTTCATCATCTGGATCAGAAATAGTTAATCCAGCCAAATCATTATCAACAATATTTACATTAACAATAGGATTTTTTTCAATAGCCTCTATATTTTCACCACTAATCGTATGAGTTATAAACGTTTGAATGTCATCCTCTACAATATAATTGTCAAAAGCAGTAACATTAATTATTTGCGGCGTTTTCCAATTGTCTGATCTAAATTCAACATTCGAGGGTTCAATTATTAACTTTTTATTATCCGCAGCAATGTTAACCCAAAAAGTTTTTAGTGGATTGATATCTGGTTTAATTGTATATTGAATGGGCTGGTTTCCTTCTGTGACAGTAATGCTTGGTGCAGAAAATGCCAATGAAATTTTTAATATACCTTCTGAAATGGATGAAAAAAAAGTATTATTATCTTCATCAGACTCATCAATATGATTGCCTGAATCTATCAATAATATCAAATATGGTGTTGACAAGTTATCAATATCAAGACTATTAATAGTATATTCAAATGATAAAGATTCATCAGTTTTAAAATCGTCAGACAAGATTATATTATTTATTAGAACAGAATCATCATATTGATCATATTCATTATCTTCAGAAAGAAATGCCTGAACACTAATGTTATTATCGTTTTCATGAAAAGTGTAATTGGATTTCCCAATATTTTTTATCGAAAAAGTATAATTAATTGTACCATTTGAAAAAGATAACACATTCAAAGAAGTAATGATTAAATCGGGTTTGTATGTGGGGGCAGAGTTATTAAGCAGTTCTATTTCTTCGCCAGTAAGCTTTCTATTATAGATACGAACTTCATCAATTTTGCCATTAAAATAAGTCATTGTATTTTCAGTTGATGCTCCAATTCTTAACGGTAAAGAATTACTTCTAAGAGAACCACTTACAGAACTTGTTTTTACTAACTTACCATTGATATACAGCATGGCTTCGTTCCCTCCATACGTACCAACTATATGAGACCATTTATTTGTTTCTATTAATTCAGTTATAGCAGCGTCAGCTATTCCATGTGACGTATACACCCTAAATCGAGGACCTTTAATTCCACTTGTATAGATATAAAGCCAATAGGATCTATCTCCATTTGCTGAACGATATTTCGTAACAACTGGAGAATCATTATTATTGATTGTAGGATTCACCCAGGCAGATATAGATATATAATCAGGATTTAAACTATTTGAGTTTGCAACCTCAATATAATTATTCTCTCCATCGAAGTTATAAGCACTATTATCTATGCCGAATCGATCCTTAGTTAGAGCGGCACCATTGACTACTCCATCATTCCCATTACCACTTTCATCTTTTGAATCACCATTAAATGGATAATAAGCTACCATACCATTGTTTAAATCAGGTTCGGTATTATTGTTTGGAGGAGCATCATTATAAAGTAGTTCTATTTCATCGGCAGTAAGCTTTCGATTATAGATACGAACTTCATCTATTTTGCCATTAAAATAAGTCATTGTATTTTCGGTTGATGCTCCAATTCTTAATGGTAATGTATTGCTTTTAAGAGTACCACCTGCAAAGTTTGTTTTTACTAAGTTACCATTGATGTAAAGTATAGCTTCGTTTCCCCCATACGTGCCAACTATATGTGTCCATTTATTTGTTTCTATTAACTCGGTTATACCTGCATCACCAATTCCATTGCTCGCCTCTACCCTGAATCGAGGGCCTTTTACCCCATTAGTATATAAATAAAACCAATAGGATGCCTCAGTTGGTGTTGAACGATATTTCATAACAACTGGAGATGTAGTATTATTAACTTTTGGATTGACCCAGACAGATATAGATATATAATCGGGATTTAAGCTATTTGAGTTTGCAACCTCAATATAATCATTCACTCCATCAAAGTTATAAGAACTATTGTCTATGCCAAATCGATCCTTAGTCAGAGCTGCACCATTGACTACACCATCATTCCCATTACCACTTTCATCTTTGGCATTCCCATTAAATGGATAGTAAGCTACCAAACCATTATTTAAATCAGCAGATGCAATGCCAGCAAAAATATAAGTTAACCATATTATCATACATATCGTTTTACGTTTCATAATGTTCTCCTTTTTATATTTATTTATTATTGTAATATTGTAATTATCTAAGGTAATAAATCACCGAACCATAAACCTTATGTTCACGCACATCCTGAGAAAAGTCATGGTTCTCAAGCATCGCCCCCTCAACATTATTACCGGTTCTAAACTGATAAGCCAAATCAAATACAATACCACTTTCTAAAGCCAACCCGCCGCCAAGACTGAATCCATAAAAATCATCCGGCGCATTTTTGTCTGGTGAAGGGTCATAAAAAATACCGGCACGAACAGGAATAACCATATTTTTTCTATAAAACTCATATTCACCGCCCATACGAAACCAGGTCGTTGGGCGAATCGTTGTGGAATTAATATTTTTACCTGTTATGGGTGATGTTCTTAAACCATTTTCATGTTCAAATTCAAAATTATTCCAGTGTGTTCTGTAAATATCAAATGAAAACGTAAATTTATCAGAAAACGCGTATGCCACCCCTAAACCATAGGACAAGGGCATTCTCAGTTTTTCATCATATTCCTGAATAGATCTTTGATGAATATTGTTCGTTGGTGAATCAGAATATGTAATTTTCAAACTTGTTTGCACCTGATGATCAATATCAGCTTTATAGGGCGTTTTTAAAACACCTCCCAATGTCCATGATTCTGTTATATGCCACAAGAAGCCTAAGTTTAGATTTAAGCCTTTTAAAGAGTATTCTTCATTTTTTGTATTTTGAAAAACACCTGAAATACCATTTAAAGAAATGGAACCGCTTTGTTTGTATTGCTGTTCCCAGTTTTTATTTTGAAATGCAAGCTTTCCATTGTAATTTAATGTCAAGCCAAAAGAAAAATCAGGGGGAATATGAATACTGTAAGCCAGGCCAAGGGCATAAATATTTCCAGTTTGGTGGTAGTTATATTGCACAGGACTTGTAAAACCTGGGGTATTATGATCAAAAATAAATTGCCAATCTCGGTTAAAATCATATAATCGCTGAAGATTTAATGAAACAACCATTTCATAACTGTTCATGTTAAATGGATAGGCTATACTAAAATAATTGAGAACAAAATCATCCACAAATGATCGATTATTTGACTCTTTATGCAATAAAAAGTCATTGCCTTCTTTTCTGTTCGTATAGTTTATGACAAAAGAGGTTTCAGGTGCATCCAATTGGATTAACCCGCCTGGATTCCATGATGCTGCAGTTGCGTCATCAGCAACAGCGATAAATGCACCACCCATTCCCATAGCCCTTGCTCCTGAACCAACTGGATTTAATGAAGACGAAATTTCCATTCTAAATAAGTTGGATGTTAACTGATGCGCAAAATTTTGTGCATTTACTGGTGGTAATTGAATAAAAAGATAAATGATGATTACGCATATTGATTGTAACCCATAAATATTCATATCATATATTCCTTTACTTCCTGATTGTTTACTCTTCTTTTACAAGCCTGAAACCAACAAAACTGCTGATATCAGTTGGCTTCATTCCATGACGCGCTGTACATCTGGAATAAAAGTCTTTTAGACACCAGCCTCCGCCGCGAATAACGCGACCGGACGCGTTGCCTTGATATACAGGGTTCATTTGCATATGTTTCATGTGCATATATGCATTGGTTGAAAATATATCTTGGCACCATTCACGAACATTACCGCTCATGTCATATAACTGAATGGAATTGGGTTGTTTTTGAGCAACAGGATGACTTTGTTGCTTGCTGTTGTCTGAATACCATGCAACTTTATTGGGTTGGTTATCACCTGCATATTTTTCTTTCTTCCCCCTGCTTCGGCAAGCATATTCCCATTCTGCTTCAGTCGGTAATCGATATGTCCCTTTTGTTTTTTTTTGATTCAACTGATCAATAAAATCATTTACCTCTATCCAGCTAACCATTTCAACCGGATAGTTATCATCACTATCATTTGCTGCCGGGTTATCTTTCATTATTGATTTCCATTGCCCTTGGGTAACCTCAGTTTTTCCCATCCAAAAACCATCGACACACACTTTTTGTTCAGGTTTTTCAAATTTTGAACATGGTTCAGACCATTTTCCACATCCCATACTAAAACAACCACCCGGAATCCAAATAAATTCTATGCCAGAGTGTTTTTCTTTAAATGTATCTCCAGGCTTATTATTTGTTTTTTTTAATGTCGGTAGAATTTTTTTTGCGGGTTTGATTGTTTTACTTCTAAACTTTTTATTATTCTCAGGTTGTGATGATTGTAAGATTTGTGCCGATCCTGCTGGTGATTTAAAAACAAACTCTCCCTGTCCATGTCCGGGAATAAAACCTGAGCCCGGCGTTTGAATGGCATTATTAGCTCTGGTAAGCACATAACTGTAGAGTTCTGAAAAAGTAATATACCCATCAAAATTTTGATCCGCATTACTTTGCGCCAATGCTTCGAGCACGCTTCTTGTAAATAAGCTATGATTTTTGGAACCATCAACAACACGTTCTTTTTTGCCACCAGCGGTTAATATTTGCCGAGCATATCGACTGGTCACTTTCTCTATGTAGTTGGGAATATCTGTTTGGGCAGCGATGTCACGTGTTGCCAGCAATCCACCAAAACAACAATCCATAATAAATAAATGATGTTTGGCACGGCCCATTTTTTTTGATTGTGTTTGAAGTTCTTCCATGGACAGATAACTGGCACTGCTTTTATTTGCATCATAAGGGACAATATATCCATATTCAGTACCACTTAATTCCTCTGTGTATCCATGTCCTGCAAAAAAAAAGATTACGCGATCATTTTCTTTGACCTTGTTAGCCAGATTATTTTGCATTTGTGAAAGAATTGACAGTCGGGTGGCTTGCTCATTTAGTAAAGTAATCATATCAAAACCTTGATTACTTAAAAATTCTGCCATGGCCTGTGCATCAGAAACAGCATTTGTCAAATTGTCTAAAGATGGCTCTGGATAAGAATTAATACCAATCACCAGTGCATAGCTGTTTTGATAAAATGGCAATAATTCAGCATTTAAAGTAACATTATTTACGATAAATAATAAAATAAACAAATAGGTGATAGGCTTTAAAATCTGAACACTATATTTAAAGGAATAAATTATGAGCATATAAAAATCCTATTCATCACTTTTGTTCAATTTTTCTTGATATTTTGGATTCAATTTCGCAGCTTTTTCCAGATATCGTCTGGCCTCACTATGTTTTCCCTTTTTTCTCAGGATAGTTGCCATGGTATCCAGATATGATGCATTATCAGGGTAAAGTTCAATAACAAGACCAGCCATCGCCAATGCCTGATCAATTTTTCCTTGTTTTTGGTAATGCCATGCCAGGTAATTCAAAGGGTCTGCCATAAGATTAAGCGCTTTTTGATAAGCCTTAATTGCCTTGTTCGGCTCGGAACGTTCATATAATTTACCGGCATAAAATGCGTTTCCAATGGGTGATTCATCCTTTGAGCGTAATTTGAGTGAGAATTCTTCAATATTATTATCCTTATCTAGAGAAACATCTGGTGACGTCTTTTTGATTTGATTCAATGTCATCTCGGGCCCGCCGCTATAGATCATAAAAACGATAATAGCACAGCCAAATAAAGCAAAGCATGTTCCTGGAGCAGCATCATTGAGAATAAAACGAAACTTACCAAATCTTGCATTAATGCTGGTATCATTTTCTTTTTTACTAAGAGATCCAATACCTTTGCTAAACAGGCGGTATCCCAGAACGATACTGATAGCGCCCACTGTTATTATCCCTAAACGAAAAAATAAAAGGTAAAAAATAAAAGCTGTAAGGTATGACAAAACATAACCTCCTTATTTTGTAATAATATGTTGTTTTTCTTTATTATTAGGAAGTTTGACATCTTTCATGAGACTGGCCAATGACTTTTGATTATTGACTGATTGAATTCTTGCCTGTCCGATATTTGAAAATATTTCCCACAAAAACGTTTCTTCCTTTTTGTCTTCATTTATTATCAAATCTTTATGTACGATAATTTGATAAACAATTAATTTCATGCCCCTTTTAATATTGTCATCTTTGCCAATATCAACAAAAATTTTTTCCCCTATTATTCTTTGGATTGATCCTTCGACTAAAGGCAATTCATCAGCAAGCTTGAAATTCAAACCATGTGCAAGTGTGAACAATTTATCTCTATCCGCATCTTCAGTATAGACATCCACAGCAATATCTTCAATTTGATCAGGCAATTCGGTATCTACCAATCGAATATAAATAGCCATACAGTTTTGATATTCAGTAATTTTACCAAACATCACGCAATCTGCGTTCATGGCTTTTGCTGCATGAATGGTAGATTCTTCATATTGCATTTTTTCTTTATATCCCTGTTCTTTGTCCTTAAGCACAGGAAATTTTTGGGGGTGAATTAGATTAAAACGTTTATTTTTCATTTCAATATAAAGCAACTCTTCAAATCCGATGCTTTTTGAAACCGAATTTGACGTCAATTCTCTATCAAACTTTGTTATTGCGATTTTTAAACGTGTTTCGATTTTTTTTGCATCAGGAACCTTTCTGTTCGCTTTTATTGTTTTGCTGACAGTATTACCAGAGGCATCTATCCCCATTACTGTAATGATATTTTTTCCTGTTTGTAAAGGAATTAAATGATTAAAAAAAATTTTTTTTCCAGGGACTCTGAGAATATCTTCACCATTTACAGACAGATGTGTGACCATCTTATTATCCTGGATGCTGCCTTCAAGATACATAAAATCCAAAAAAGTAACCTTTGTTTCATTTGGGAAGCGGAGATTGATTTTAGGAAAGATTGAATCTACTAATTCCAACGACATCGTATCAGAAATATTTTGAGCCAGGTAAAACGATTGAGTCACATCATCAGTCATATAATCACCGGCAATTAATCTTTTGGTTTCGATTCCGCTATCTTTTTGTTGATCACTTAATACAAGTGTTGCAAAAGTTTGATTGCCTGCACTATCTTTAGCACAAATAGTAATCGCTTGTTGAGAAGGTTTTACAAGCAATGTTTGCTGAACTTCAATTTGTGAGGTATCATTGCATTTCTGTTTGTGTCCATTTATGATTAACGATTCAAGTGCATTGTCATCATAAATAATTCCGGAAATATCAATTTTGTTATTAACAACATGATAACCTTCTGCCGGTTGGTCAAAAACAATTACGGGTCCGATTCGATCAACATTGACTGTATATTTAATATTCGCTATTTTTCCGGATATATCTATCGCTTGAATATGAATTTCATTTTTACCAGATTTTAGTGGAATTTTTTTAGTAAAATTCTTTTTACTCTTTGAAATATCCATTCGGACAGTCTGTTTGCCAATAGAAATATCTTTAACAAACGTATCATCTTGAGCGTATCCCTTTATATATATTGATGTCGCATTGGTAACACAGGAATAACCTGGTGAAGAAAGAATAATTTCTGGAGGTTCCCTATCACTATTTTTTGAAAGTACTTGTTGTTTTCTAACTAAGTCTAAATAATATTCTGCCCTGGCTGATTTTTCTGTAGACAGTGAAATTTGAAGATGTTTGATAGCTTTAGCATAACTGCCCTGATGATAATGAATAATGCCAAGTTCACGATGTGGAAAATAGTCAATAAAATGAAAACCATAAGTTCTGGCTTTTCGTTTATCTTCCGACTTTTTTTTTATAGCAACGTAGAAATCGTAAGAAGCCTCGGAATAAAATTCACCTTCGGCATATGAAAGCCCACGTTTATAATAATGATACCATCTGTGTTTAAAATGCTTGATTTCACCATAAAGACGACCATTTTTTTTGCGAGGTAACTGTTCATTCTGTGAAATGCAATTAGCAAAAATGAAAATAGTAAGCAATATTATAAATGTATGGATATAATATTTTTTTAAATAATATTTCATTTGTATGATGTTAAAAAAACTTCCATTTTGTTTATTGTTATAGAATGACAATGCTTTTGAAGGCATGTTTCGTGCCTGGAAAAACCAAAGTTGCACGATAATAACTTGTGTTATTAAACCTTCTATGTATTTATTAACTAATTCTCCTCAAAAACATAAACCTTGCAAAAATATTTCTTCTTTATTATTCTCATTATTCTCAGTTAATTAATATCTTATTACTTTATACCAGCTCTTTTTAGGTTGAAAAATTTTTTTATAATAATTTCAATTTTGATTCTGATTTGTATTGTACTGTTTAGCTTATGGAAACTATTCATTCAAAAAAATTTAGTCTAAAACAAATTTTTAAAGATCATTGGAGTTCATTTGTTAAAACTCATACAGCATTAGTTACCTGGTATATCGCTTATAATGTGTGGAAAGTTTTAAGCTCTCGTGAACCTGATGATCTTGGTTATATGTCTTTTGCCTGCCCTGCTCATCCTGAACGAATTGGTCGGGACCCCAAGTCTTGCAAAAGCAGATTTTGTTCTGTCTGTGCTTAAGTCCATATAGACAAATGAGTTGCTGATATGAACAGACTCTTTCCAAACTGTCCTTATTATCACATAACTTTCACTGTTCCTTCTGAATTCCGATTATTTGCTAACTTCAATTGAGTCTCAAATGTTTGTAACAAAATTTTGAAAATCAGAAAAATATTATGAAACTGTTGAATAATCAATATCCTGAAAAATTTCAAACAATTTTTTTATTACTCATGACCGATATCTTGTATCAAAATGTATGAATATTAAGGGATATATTGATAATGCCAAATCATTTGAATATGTTGAAAAGGATGGAATTATCTCTACAAAAGAAATTAATAAAGATGAAATTTAGACAAAATTGCATTATAAACCCCTATATTTTTATTTATTGTACATTATAGCGTACAATAATTAGATCGTGCAAAATTTTTAATTTTTATAAAGTTGCGTGGATTTGCAGCATCAGTATTCAAAGCGCTTGGAGCGTTAACAAAAATTAAACCGATTGATTGTTGCTAAGCGTTTATGTTGCGAGTTTATGTTTTGTTGTCAGTCTTCATCGTTTTAACTCAGCGTTCTTGGGTCGTTGTCAGAAATTTAACCGATTACTTGGCTGCTCAGCAAACGAACCATCATAGTAATCATTTAAATCAGACGAATCATAGTTCTTTTTGCGTGGTTTGTTGCACTTGCAACAAATAACCGGATTCGTGGATGCTCAGCTTTCAAGTCTTTTTGACAAATATTGTAAAACAAAATCGATATCATAATTAAATAAAGTTTCAGCGCCCTACGCCCCAAGTCTACGAGGATAACGACTAAGCTCACAGGCGGCAAAAGCGAAAAAGGAATAACTTTTGAAACGATAACGTTATTTAACCAATAAATAGCCAATTGGTAAAAAACGCCATTGCTTTTGACGTCCTGTGGAGCGCTGT